>Ga0222427_100103_pt1 | contig 221621 bp, 165 predicted proteins | sample 2B20Ametagenome_FD_182890 | JGI IMG/M metagenome (GOLD analysis project Ga0222427, IMG submission 182890) | Enriched microbial communities from leaf-cutter ant dump, University of Wisconsin, Madison, United States - 2B20A (version 2) | ecosystem: Environmental > Terrestrial > Nest > Insects...
AACATTTGTCTTAAATATTTAGGTTCGTTTATTTTTTTCATTCGTTTTTTATTAATATTGTTTTTTTTGAGTGTTTTTTTTTGAAATAACATGATTAAAACAGGATAGAGCAGGACGGTTCTAATGCGTCATCATCATATTTTTGGAATATTAAAATAAATGTGTTTTAAACATTTAATAAGATTAATTTAAGATCCCATTAAGAAAATTTTGTTAAAAGAGAGGCACATTAAACATGACTAACTAACAATTAATAACCTAACCAAAAAAAACATTTATGAAACAAGCACTTCTAAAAAGATGTAGTTTTCTTTTGTTTGCACTGATGAGTGTATTGAGTTATGCTCAAGGCTCTAGTAATCAAGTTACGGTAACAGGAGCTGTTACTGATAATACATCAGGTCTTCTTCCTGGAGTAAATGTAACTGAGAAATCTACAAAGAATACAGTTACAACAGATTTTAATGGTAAGTATCAAATAAAAGTAAGACAAGGCGCTACTTTAGTGTTTTCATTTATAGGAATGAAAAAATTAGAAATTCCTCTTAATGGACGTACTGTAGTAGATGCAAAATTAGCTGAAGATTCAAATGAGCTTCAAAATATAGTTGTAGTAGGTTACGGTACTCAGAAAAAGGAAAAACTTACAGGTGCGATTGCAACAATTAATGCTGCAGATGTTCAAGATTTACCAGTTTCTAACTTATCTGATGCATTGAAAGGATTAGTTCCTGGATTAGCTGTTATAGATGGTGGTGGACGTCCTGGTGATGCTGCTTCATTACAAATTCGTCAAACATTCAGTTTTTCTAAAGATGGAGGATTTAACACACCATTAATTGTAATTGATGATATGGTACAGGTAGATCCAGTATCTGGTTTTCCAACTTTAGATGCTTTTAACCGTTTAGATCCTTCAGAGATAGAAAGTATTACCGTATTAAAAGATGCTTCTGCAGCTATTTATGGTTCTCGTGCTTCACAAGGGGCAATCGTGGTTAAAACAAAAAGAGGTAAAGCTGGTGTTACTAAATTTTCATACTACAGCCAGTTTGCAGTAAATGATGCTGTAAGCCATAGTAAAACGATGAGTGCTTATGATTATGGAGTTTGGTCTAATAGATACCTTTCTGTTAAAAATTTAAGCAATAATGGTGTTGGTTATTTTTCTGACAGAGAATTAGAAGAAATGAAAGGATTGAATTATGATTGGTTGAAAGAAGCTTGGAAACCAGCAATTCAAGACAAACATACTTTGACTGTTACGGGTGGTAACGAAAAAATGACCTATTTTGCAGGTTTGAACTATTTTACTCAAGGAGCAAACTTAGGAAAGCAAGATTATCAAAAATGGAATTTTAGAACTGGTATTAATGCGAAAATCTCTAACTCATTGGATTTTTCTGCTGCAATTTCTACCAATTCTGGAGATATAGAAAAATCATTTACTAAAGCATCTGCTAATATCAATGACAGTAGTTATGGTAGTATTGCAGGTGGTGGTGAGCAGGCCGATTATGGTTATTTATTGCATATGCCGAAATATATTCCTTGGCAAACTGTAGTTAATGATAAAGAATATTACATGTCTCCATTTCCTAAAACAACTAGAACTTTAGGAAGCGCAAATGCTAATACTACAATTGCAGGATGGAACTATTTTGCAACATTGAACAATGGTTCTAAACAAATTTCAGATGATTTTTCATATAACGTGAATATGTCTTTGAACTATAAAGTTCCTTTTGTAAAAGGATTATCTCTTAAAGGTACTTTTGCAAGAACAGAAAGCACAGGATATACAGAACAAGTTCAGTTGCCATTTGACTTGGCAAGAATTGTTGGATACGAAAAAGCAGATATGCACTTGGCAAGTTCTGCGGTTCCAACTACTGTAAATAATGGTGTTGATCCTTATTATCAAATCGATACTAACGTTCGTAACTCACGTGTGTACTATAATACTTCTCTTAGCAGAAACAACCAAGCGAACTTTTTTGCAAATTATTCAAGAGTATTTGGTAATCATGATGTTAGTGGTATGGTTGGTATGGAGCGTACAGAAGCTGAATACAGAACAACACGTTTAGCATATGAAGGTACAGGAAAAGATTACGCTGGAACTTATCAAACTGCTGGAACAATTTCTTCAAATTCAATTAATACAAAAGGAGAATCGGGAACATTATCTTACTTAGGTAGATTTAACTACAGCTTTAAGTCTAGATATTTATTAGAATTTCTTTTCCGTAGTGATGCGTCAACGAAATTTGCTCCAGAAAACTATTGGGGATTCTTCCCATCACTTCAAGCAGGTTGGATTGTATCTAAAGAAGATTGGTTTACTAAAGCATTGCCAGGTGTAGATTTTCTTAAACTTCGTTATTCTATTGGTAAAACAGGAAAAGATAACGTACAAGCTTGGAGATGGATGCAGTACTATGATGTTATCGTAGATAAAGGTGCTGTGTTTGGAACTGGTGCTACTGGTGGATCTTTAGGTGGAGGAGTTACTCCAAAAGTAAATCCAAATAGAAATGTAGGTTGGGATACAACAATCAAAAACAACGTTGGACTTGACGTAAATGTCTTGAAAAATAGATTACAAATTAGTACAGACTTCTATTACGATAGAACAACAGACATGTTAACTAACATGGCTGGGGCTGTTGGAGTGCCAATTTCAGTTGGTGGTGGTTTTGCTGAACAAAACTATGCTGCTGTTGATGCTTGGGGACTTGAGGTAAGTTTAAACTGGAGTGATAAAATCAAAGAAAATTTTAGCTATAACGTTGGGGTAAACTTTGGTTACTCAGATAACAAAGTAAAAAAATATCCAGACCAAGCTATGCAACATCCATCATTTAATGTAACTCAAGCTGGATCTTCTACTTTCTTCCCATACTGGGGATTCAAAACTTGGAACGGAACATCTACTGGAGACGGAATTTTACGTACAGATGAAGATATTGCAAACTACTGGGCTTATTTATCAGAAAGAGCTGCTGCAGCTGGTACAACACCAAGCTTCAATAAAATTACAACTATGGCCGGAATGGTTAAAGGTATGTTAGCTTACGAAGATATTGGAGGTGCATTCGATCCTACAACAGGAAAACAAGCTGGGCCTGACGGAAGAATTGATAAAAATTTAGATTATGCTAAATTGGTAAACAATAATAGAACTTATGGTTTTACTACCAACTTAGGAATGAAATACAAAAATTTCTATGCAAGAACTCAAATCTCTACATCTTGGGGCGGATTCCGTGAAATTGATGTAGTAAAGCAAGGAACTGCTACAGCACATAATATGTGGGCTCACGAAAGCTATTGGACAGATATGTACGGACCAGATAACGTAAATGGTAAGTATCCTAACTTAGCATTATATGATGATGAATTGGTTGGTGCTCCTTCAAACTTCTGGCAACTAAACAATTTCCGTTGTTTTGTTAGAAACTTAACAATAGGTTACGGTTTGCCAAAAGATGTATTAAATAAATTAAATATTAGTAGTTTATCATTAGGTGTAACTGGAAATAACCTTTGGGATTTCTACAACCCTTATCCTGATCACTACCGTAATATGTATGATTCATCGTATGACACTTATCCAACATTGAGAACTTGGTCTGTTAACTTAAGTGTATCATTCTAATAAAAAAATAAGTAATTATGAAACTAAGAATAAACTCAATATTAACTCTTGCAGTATTACTTATAGTTAGTGCTTCATGTAGTGATAATTTTCTTGAAGACAAGAAAAATTTTGGACAGATTGATGATTCATTTTATGAAAGTCAAGAGCGTACAAATTGGTACATAAACAACCTATATTATGACTTTTTCTATGCATTTAAGTCTCCTCAAGCAACCTTTGTAGGTCAGTATACAGATGCATATTCTAGATTAACAGAAGAAATAGGAGGAATTACAGACCTTGTAAATCCAACCAAAACACTAGTAAATTCTGATGATGCTACAAATTATTTTGGAACAAAATTAGAAGATAAAATTAAGAATGAGCCTTACAACCGTATCAGAGACTGTAATAGTTTCTTAGAAGAAGTAGATGTTAAAGGATCTTCTTTAGATAAAACATTCCGTGATCGTGCAAAAGGTCAGGTGTATTATTTAAGAGCACTTCAGTACTTTGATTTAATGCGTATGTATGGTGGTGTGCCTCTTGTTACATCAACACAAGCAGCAACTTCTACAAATGATGCAATAAAATTACCAAGAGCTTCGGTTACTGAGGTTGTAAATCAAATTGTTGCTGACTTAGATATGGCAGCTTCATTATTACCAGGAAACTGGCCAGACGCTGGTGCAGATTATGGACGCTTTACAAAAGGAGCAGCTTTGGCACAAAAAGCAAGAGTATTATTAACGTATGCAAGTCCATTGTTCAATAAAAATTGGGATGGTTCTACAGAAAGATGGGATGCTGCATTACAAGCTGGTTTAGCTGCAGAAACTCAATTGACTGCTGATGGATATGGATTATACGGAAGCTCGGCGAAACAATGGAACGATATGTTTACATTGGAAGGATTTAATAAAGAAGCAATTGTAGTTCAATTGTTAGGAAACGGAGCAACTCTTTCTGTTAGTAATAACAATTCATGGGAAAAAGCAATGCGTTTAGTGAGCCAAGGAGGTACAGGAGCATTTGAAGCGCCAAAAGAAATGATCGACTTATTTCCAATGGATAACGGAAAAAAACCAACAGCTGCTAATGGTTATGATCCTTTCTTATTCTTTAAAAAACGTGACCCTAGATTTTATAGAACATTTGCTTTCTCTGGAATGAAATGGGGATATGCAGAAAGTGCAAGTAGCGTAGCTTGGTCTTACCGTTGGTTAGATGGATCAGATAAAGACAAACCATATTTTAGCGATAACAACCAAGAAAACAGCCCTGCTTACGTAAGAAAAATGTCGAATGTTACTGCATCAAACGCTAGTAGCTTCCAATATTCTGTAACTAATATTTTAGAGTATCGTTATGCAGAGTTATTATTAAACATTGCTGAATGTTATGCTGCAAAAGGAGATATTGGTAATACAGTCAATTACTTAGGGAAAATTAGAGCTCGTGTAGGAATTCCTTCTGCAGATAACTACGGAATTGGTATTTTGGCTGATAAATATGCTGCTATTGCTGCTTGTTTATATGAGCGTAGAGTAGAATTAGCTTACGAAGGAAAACGTTTCTGGGATGTACAGCGTTGGATGCTTTATAGTGATGAAGCTCTTCCAGGTATTAACGGTGGTACAGTTTCTAAATTAGGTTTAACGCCAATTAATGGTACACAACGTACAGGATATTATTTGCAATACAAAAATGCAGCTACAAAAGCAGATCCATTGGCTAATGCACGTGGAGCAATTAGTGTAGATCCTGATTCAGCTAATTTTAGCAGTCAAATCGATGCTTTAGCAACTTTTTATACTGATAATTTTGTGTTCACAAACTTGTTGACTCCAATGGATAACGTAAACAATGTTGCGGCGCAAATTAAGTTTAACCCAAATTACTATATAATGGGATTACAAACTAGTATTCTAACTCAGAACACTTGGTTGCAGCAAACTGTTGGATGGAACGGCGGAACCGCTGGAACTTTCAATTACCAAGAATAAATTTATTTATATCAAAGAAGAATTAATATAGAAAGCTTTTCACCTGTATTTGTAAAAAATACAGGTGATTTGTTTAAAAAGAATTACCAAAAGTTGAAATTAACATGAAAAATTCCGCATTATTTATCGCATCATCTCTGCTTTTTTTAGGAAGTGCAAAATGTTTTGCTCAGTACCCAAAAATTAGTCCAGAAGTTCAAGCGCAGGAAAAAGCAATTAAAGAAGAAGCTCAAAGACTTTCTGATGAAGCTTGGACAAAAGCTTTAGTTGTAATTGAAGAAGAAGCTAGACATGGAAAACCATATATTCCGTGGGCATCAAGACCAACAGATTTACCTCAGGCTGAAATTCCAGCTTTCCCAGGTGCTGAAGGTGGCGGAATGTACACTTTTGGTGGTCGTGGCGGAAAAGTTTACACAGTAACGAGTTTAGAGGATCGTGGACCTGGAACTTTACGTGAAGCTTGCGAACAAGGAGGAGCGAGAATTGTGGTATTTAATGTATCAGGAATTATCAGATTAAAAAGTCCGTTAATCATTCGTGCGCCTTACATTACAATTGCAGGACAAACTGCACCTGGAGATGGTATTTGCGTGGCAGGAGAATCAACATGGATCGATACGCACGATGTAGTAATCAGACACATGCGTTTCCGTCGTGGAGAAACTTTCGTAGGACGTCGTGACGATGCTATTGGAGGAAATCCTGTTGGAAACATTATGATCGATCACGTTTCTGCAACTTGGGGATTAGACGAAAACATGTCAATCTACAGACATATGTACAACCCAGGACCAGGATATCCAGATATTAAAGTTGGAACAGTAAACATTACAATTCAAAACAGTTTATTCGGAGAAGCTTTAGATACTTACAACCACGCTTTCGGAAGTACTTTAGGAGGAGAAAACTGTTCTTTCATGAGAAATATGTGGGCTAACAACGCAGGAAGAAACCCTTCTATTGGATGGAACGGAATCTTCAACTTTGTAAACAACGTTGTTTTCAACTGGTACAACAGATCTACAGATGGCGGTGATTACACTGCAAATTACAACATTATCAACAACTTCTATAAACCAGGCCCTGTAACCGATTTAACGCAGCCAATTAGCTATAGAATTTTGAAACCAGAATCTGGAAGAAGCAAATTGCCTTACATGGTTTTTGGTAGAGCTTATGTAAACGGAAACGTAATTAACGGAAACGAAAAAGTTACGAAAGATAACTGGGACGGTGGTATTCAAATTGAAAACAAAAAAGGGGAGTTAATGCCTTACGAAGAAGCAAAAGATTACTTCGCAAAAATGAAAGCAGACAAACCTTTCCCAATGCCTTGGTTCAATAAATTCATGACAGCTGAAGAATCTTATGAATTTGTACTTAAAAACGTTGGTGCTACTTTACCACTTAGAGATAAAGTTGACGAAAGAATTGTAAGAACAGTAAAAACAGGAGTTCCAGAATATGCTAAAGGATTAGAGAAAAAGACTTTCTACCAATTCGAACACAGAAGACTTCCGATGGATTCTTATAAAAAAGGAATCATCACAGATATTTCTCAAGTTGGAGGATATCCAGAATACAAAGGAAAACCTTATGTAGATACAGACAAAGACGGTATGCCAGATGCATGGGAGAAAAAATACGGTTTAAACCCGAATGACCCATCAGATGCTCAAGGAGACTTAAACGGAGACGGATATTCTAATATTGAAGATTACATCAACGGTGTAAATCCTGCAATAAAAGTAGACTGGAAAGATTTGGCTAATAACAAAGAAACATTAGTTAGGCCTCTATTAGATTTAAAATAGGAACAATTTTTGAAAACATAGAAAGTGCTGCGAATTATTTTTTTCGCGAAAGCTGAAAAATTGCTCGTAAAGAGGCTAAGACGCAAAGCCTTATTTAAAAAAGTGAAGATAAAAAACTTTGCGTCTTAGCGACTTTGCGAGATTAAAAAGAAAGCGCCTTTAAATTTTAAAAAAGTAAAAGCATGAGACTAAATAAAATAAACGCAGGCTTATTATCGTTGGTTTTCGCATTTTCAACTTTAAATGCACAACAACATTTAGATCCTGAATATATCAAAGTTACAAACGAAAGAGCCGCTAAAATCGTTGTAAAATTAGATTTGAAAGACGAAGCAAAAGAAAAAGTAGTTTCAAATATAATAGCACAACAATTCAGAGATTTAACAGAAATCCAAGACGGAAGAGACGCTGAAATCAAAAAAGTAAAAGAAGACGCTTCTTTAGCCAAAGAAAAACAAAACGAAAAAATTGACAAGCTAAAAGCAAATGCAGACAAGTCAATTACTAAATTACATAAATCTTACCTTAAAAAATTAGGTAAAGAATTATCAGAAGAAAAAATTACTGAAGTTAAAGACGGAATGACTTATGGAGTGCTTCCTATTACAGTTGCGGGTTACAACGACATGCTTCCAAACTTAACTGCAGAACAAAAAGAGTATATCTACAATGCTTTAGTAGAAGCCAGAGAACACGCAATGGACGGAGGTTCTTCTAAAGAAAAACACGGCTGGTTTGGTAAATACAAAGGAAGAATCAACAACTATTTATCAAAACAAGGTTACGATCTAAATAAAGAAAGTAAAGACTGGCACGAACGTGTTGAACAAAGAGAGAAAAACAAAGTAAAAGATTCTACAACCAAAGAATAAGCTCTCGAAACTTACACTAACAACTATTAACTACACTACACAATTCATGCAAAATATTTTTCCACACCGTACTTTAAAGAGAACACTAATGGCATTTTCATTTTGTTCGCTTGTTTCATCGGCGTATGCCCAATATCCAGTAATTCCAAAAGACGTTCAAGCAAAAGCAGACGCTCTTTTAGAAGCTGACGAAAAGAGATTGAGCGAAATCTGGAATGCCAATCTACATGTTATAAAAGAAGAAGCAAAACAAGGAAAACCTTATTTACCTTGGGCTTCCTATCCAAAAGATTTTGTACAAGCAGATATTCCTGCTTTTCCAGGTGCAGAAGGAGGCGGAGCATACACACAAGGTGGGCGTGGCGGAAAAATATTCGTAGTTACGAGTTTAGAAGATAGCGGAAAAGGAACTTTCCGTGAAGCTTGTGAAGCAGTTGGAGCAAGAACAATCGTTTTTAATGTTTCAGGAATAATTCATTTAAAAAGCAGAATCAGCATGCGTGCGCCTTACGTAACAATTGCTGGGCAAACTGCTCCTGGAGACGGAATTTGTATTGCAGGAGAAACTTTAGAAATTGATACACACGACGTTATCATCAGACACATGCGTTTCAGACGTGGTGCAACAGAAGTAACAAGAAGAGATGACGCTTTAGGCGGAAATGTAATCGGAAATGCCATAATCGACCACTGTTCTGTAAGCTGGGGATTAGACGAAAATATTTCTTTATACAGACATCAATTTGCACCTAATGCAAAATCGAAATTGGAGAAATTACCAGCTTGTAATATCACGATTCAGAACACGATCTCATCAGAAGGTTTAGATACTTATAATCATGCATTTGGAAGTACAATTGGCGGATTAAATAGTACTTTTATGCGTAATTTATGGGCCGACAACATTTCTAGAAATGCTTCTATCGGAATGTATGGCGACTTTAACTTTGTGAATAACGTAGTATTTAATTGGTGGAATCGTACCTTAGATGGAGGTGATTATCGTTCGATGTTGAATATCATCAACAATTATTTTAAACCAGGTCCAATAACGCCAGCAGGTGAACCAATTGCACATAGAATTGTAAAACCTGAGTCTGGATATATTGAGCCAAAACAATTTGGAAGAGCTTATGTTTCAGGAAATTTCATAGTAGGATCTCCTGAAGTTACTGCAGATAACTGGAATGGTGGCGTGCAATTAGAAAATTTCCCAGAAGCAGAAACAAAAGAATTTTTAGCAGCAATTAAACAGCCAAAACCTTTTTCGATGCCAGCATTCAAAATTATGGGCGCAGAAGAAGCTTACGAATATGTTTTAGCAAATGTTGGAGCAACAATTCCGAAAAGAGATGCTGTTGACGAAAGAATCTTGAAACAAGTTCGTACAGGAAAAATCGAAGTAAAAGACGGTTTAGAAAACTCAATCGGTAAAGAATTCATCAAAAGAAGATTACCTGCAGATTCTTATAAAAAAGGAATTATAACCCATCCAGATCAAGTTGGTGGTTATCCAACTTACAAAGGAAAGGCATATAAAGATTCTGATAATGACGGAATTCCAGATGCTTGGGAGAAGAAATACGGTTTAAATCCAAATGATGCTTCAGATGCCAATAAAGATTTAAATGGAGACGGTTATACAAATATTGAGAAATATATTAACGGTATAGATCCAAACAGTAAAGTGGATTGGACAAAAATCGAAAATAATACAGATACGTTAGCTAAATTTAAGTCATTATTACAATAGTTTAGCATAAAGAATATACCCAAAGTTTGTCATTCCGACGAAGGAGGAATCACACTAGAAACTCCACAACAGTGCGTAAATCAAGCGTGAGATTTCTCCTTCGTCGAAATGACAAAATTGTGGAAATACTTAATTTTAGAAAATCTAAAAATATACTAAAAGTGAATTTCACTAAACAAAATATAATCCTTTGCTTCAAAAACACATTAGTAATAATGTGTTTTACTATGTCTATATGTGGCAACATAACAGCCCAAAATACTTTCCCAGACATTGTAAAAACCAAAGAAGGAAAACTTTCTTTTACAACAGACAATCAAGGAAATCAAATTCCTGATTTCTCTTTTGCAGGATATAGAAATTCTGAAGTTGCAATTCCAAATTTGGAAAACAAGATTTTTGTTTCCAAACAAGAAGACGATGCTACACAGAAAATTCAAAATGCAATTGATTATGTAAGTGCATTAAAGCCAGATAAATCAGGCTTTCGAGGAGCCATTCTTTTAGATAAAGGAATTTTCAAAGTAAACGGAACATTATATATCAGAAAATCGGGTGTTGTTCTAAGAGGAAGCGGAAACAGTGAAAACGGAACCGTACTTTTAGGAACAGGTTTAGAAAGAGAAGCCTTAATTCGAATTTTGGGTGTAAACGATAAAGTGTATAAAGATACTTTCGAATTCAATAACGCTTACACACCACTTGGAACGCAGAAAATCCAATTGAAAAATGCATCAAAATTAAAAGTTTCAGACGAAATTGAAATCAGCAAACCTTTGACAGACAACTTCATTAAAGAAGTAAACATGCAGGATTTTGGTGGAGAAACTTCTTGGATTGGATGGAAAAAAGGCGCTTGGGATATGACTTGGAATAGAGTTGTAACCAAAATCAACGGAAATGAAGTTACATTGAATGCCCCAATTACAATGTCATTAGACGATGTTTTCGGAGTTTCAAAAGTAACGGTTTATTCATGGTCGGGAAGAGTTGAAAACGCAGGAGTTGAAAACATCTTGATTAAATCGACTTTTAATGCTTCAAATGCAAAAGACGAAGAACACAGATGGCAGGCAATCAGTATTGAAAACACGAGAAATGCTTGGATTAAACAAGTTAATTTCAAACATTTTGCAGGAGGAGCGGTCACAATTTTAAAAACAAGTCAGCAAATTACAGTTGAAGATTGTATTGCAACAGAACCCGTTTCAGAAATTGCTTCATTCAGAAGACATACCTTTTATACAGAAGGTCAGCAGACGCTTTTCCAACGTTGTTATTCAGAATTTGGATATCACGATTTTGCTGTGGGAGGATTTGGAACAACAGGCCCAAATGCTTTTGTTCAGTGCGAATCGCATCTTCCTTTCAGTAACAGCGGCGCAATTGGAAGCTGGGCAACAGGAGTTTTATTTGATATCGCTAATATCGACGGAAAAGAATTGAGTTATAATAATAGAGAACAAGGCGGAAGAGGAGCAGGTTGGACAGCAGCAAATTCTGTTATTTGGGAATCTTCAGCTTCAAAAGTAGAATGTTATAGTCCGCCAACTGCTCAAAACTGGGCTTTTGGAGTTTGGGGACAATTTGGAGGAAATGGACATTGGAAAGACGTAAACGGTCATATTAGTCCAAGAAGTTTGTTCTATACGCAATTAGAAAGCAGATTAGGAAAACTTCCTTCGCCAGCTTTTATTTACGATTTAGGTTCAGAACCGTCTTCAAGTCCGACAATCGAAGTGGCGCAAGAATTGACTAAAGCTTCAGTTACAACCAAACAAAGTTTGCCAGAATGGATTGCGGAAGTTTCAAAACAAAACCCAATTAATATCAATAATTCAGGTTTAAAAAATGCAAATGAATTAAAGAATACTTCTTCAAATAAAACAGAAAATAAATTAAAAGTAATCACAGAAAATGGTTGGTTAACTTTTAATGGAAAAGTAATTGCTGGAAAACAAATGAACGTGGCGTGGTGGAGAGGTGATCTTACAGATGATTTCGTAAACAAATCTTTACCGCACGTAACTCGTTTTGTGCCAGGAAGAACAGGAAACGGATTAACAGACAGAGTTCAGGAAACAGTTGATTATTTAACTTCAAATAACATCATCGCTTTAGAACACAATTACGGTTTGTGGTATGACCGTAGAATGGACGATCACGAACGCGTTAGAAGAATTGACGATGATACTTGGCCACCGTTTTACGAACAGCCTTTTGCAAGAAGCGGAAAAGATTTTGCTTGGGATCATTTAAGCAAATACGATTTGACAAAATTCAACGATTGGTACTGGAGCCGTTTAGCGCAGTTTGCAACATTGGCAGAACCAAACGGACAAATGTTAATCAATCAGCAATATTTTCAACACAATATTTTAGAAGCTGGGGCGCATTGGGCAAGTTCACCTTGGCGTTCAGCAAACAATATCAATAATTCAGGATTTCCAGAGCCACCGCCATACGCAGGAGATAAACGTATTTTTATGGCGGAGCAATTTTACGACGTTACTAATGCTGATAGAAAAAAATTACACCAAGGTTTCATTAGAAAATCTTTCGAAAATTTTCAGGAAAACAGCAACGTAATTCAGTTAACAAGCGCCGAATATACAGGTCCGCTTCACTTTATGGAATTTTGGTTAGACGAAGCGCAAAAATGGAAAGACGAAACGGGTAAAAAAGGCTTAATTGGTTTAAGTGCAACCAAAGATGTTCAAGATGCGATTTTAAACGATGCCAAAAGAGTCAAAACAGTTGATGTAATCGACATCCGTTATTGGTATTACAAAGAAGACGGTTCGGCTTATGCTCCACAAGGTGGCGTTAATTTAGCACCGAGACAACACGCCAGAAAACTGAAAACAGGAAAAGAAATCGACAATCAAGTGTATCGTGCCGTTAGAGAATACCGAGAAAAATATCCTGAAAAAGTAATTTTATATTCAACAGACGGTTCTTCTCGTTTTGGATGGCCTGCTTTGATGGCGGGAGCTTCAATGCCAAATATTCCCAAAATAGAATTGTCTCAGTTTTATTCCGCTTTAAGCGAAATGAAATTAGTGGCCGGAAATACGTTCTCAGACAATCTTTGGAAATTAGAAAACAAAGGCAAAAGCTATCTTTTCTATCTGAAAAACGATCAAGAAATTACAATCGATTTATCAAACGAAAAAGGAACATTTGAAGTATTCGCAATCAATGCTTCAACAGGAAATATAACCAAAAAAGCCAACATCAGCGGAGGAAAACAAATAACCATTCCACAAGCCGAAATAAAAGAAAAAGTGCTTTTTGTAGTGAAGAAATAATTTGCCACAGATTTCACAGATTAAAAGGATTAAAAAATCTGCCGAATCTGCAAAATCTGCGAGAGTAAAAAAATTTCACGCAGATTTAAAAATGATCAAAGCAGATCAAACAGATTTAAAAAAAAAAATCTGCACAAATCAGCTTAAATCAGCAAAATCTGCGTGAAATAAAAATTAAGACAAAGCTTGGAAAATCCATTAAATCAGTGAAATCTGTGGCTAGAAAAAAAGAAACACAATTCAAAAATAACCCAAAATGAATCTGAAAATAAAATCTTTATACGCTCTTAGTATAAGCTTTATGTTTACAGCACAAAGCGGATTTTCGCAATCTGCTAAAACAAAAGCATCACTTCCTGAAATCAAAGTATCTAAAAATCAGCATTATTTTGTTACCGAAAACGAAAAACCATTTTTCTGGTTGGGCGACACAGGCTGGCTGACTTTTGGGAAATTGGATAGAGAAGGAGTTGAGAAGTACTTTAAAGATAGAAAAGACAAAGGATTCAATGTTGTTCAGGTCATGGTTTTGCACAACATCAATGCCGTTAACGTTTATGGCGATGCTGCTTTAATAAACGAAGACGTTTCAAAACCGTTGATTACAGCTGGAAATGATTTCAAAGATCCAAAACAATACGATTATTGGGATCACGTAGATTATACGTTAGACGTAGCTCAGAAAAATGGAATTTACGTTGCAATGGTTCCAGTTTGGGGTACAAACGTTTCAAAAGGAAATAAAGTTAGCAAACAGCAAGCAACAGAATACGCTCAGTTCTTGGCTAATAGATATAAAAACAGAACCAATGTAATTTGGTTAAACGGTGGAGATACGCACGGAAATGAATTTCAAGATATTTGGAATGCTATCGGAAATACTTTAAAAACCAGCAATCCAAATCAATTAGTGACTTTTCACCCGTTTGGAAGAACCGATTCTTCAGAGAATTTCCACAATGAAAAATGGTTGGATTTCAACATGTTCCAATCAGGACACAGAAGATACGATCAAGATTCTATCAAAACGAATTTCAAAGAAGACAATTACAAATTTGTTTTAAGAGATTTCGAATTAAAACCAACAAAACCTACACTTGACGGAGAACCTTCTTACGAAGGAATTCCACACGGCTTACACGATACTTTACAGCCAAAATGGACCGCAAACGATGTACGCCGTTACGGATATTGGTCGGTTTTATCTGGTGGAGCAGGTTACACATACGGGCACAATGCTGTAATGCAAATGTTCAGAAAAGGCGACAAACCAGCTTACGGAAATAAAGAATTATGGACATCAGCAATCAATGCGCCTGGAGCAAAACAAATGGTGTACATCAAAAAATTAATGGAAGAATTTCCGTTTTTAGAAGGAACTCCAGATGTTTCATTAGTCGTTAACCAAGGAGAAAAGTACGATTATATTCCAGCGATAAGAGGAGAAAAATATGCTTTGCTTTATACGTACAATGGAAGAATAATTGAAGTAAAACTAGGAAAAATTGCCGGTGATAAATTCGAAGCAACTTGGTACAATCCAAGAAACGGCAAGAAAACCAAAATCGGAACATTTGATAATAAAGGAACTCAAAACTTTCAACCAGAAGGCAAAAAAGAAGATGGCAATGACTGGGTTTTGATTTTGAGATCGAAGTAGTAATTAGTGAAAAGCAATAAGTAATTAGTCAAAAGACTTTGAGAATATAATACTCTCGCAGATTTGGCAGATCAAGCAGATAAAAATCCTTTTAATCTGTGAAATCAGTGGCAAAAAAATAAATCTGCACAATCTGCCAAATCTGCGAGAGTAAATTTTTCACGCAGATCTAAAAAAGATCAAAGCAGATTAAACAGATTTTTTAAAATTTGATCTACGCAGATCTGCTAAAATCAGCTAAATCAGCGTGAAACCAAAAAACAACACAACCATGAAAATCAAAAATATACTATTCATACTCTGCTTCATCACCAGTTTAACAACATTTGCACACGACGGCTGGTACAACATCTTAAACGAAGGTGGAAACAATAAAGGCCAAAAATGCACTGATGCCATTCAGAAAACAATCGAAAAAGCATCTAAAAATGGTGGAGGAACCATCTTTTTTCCAGCAGGAGAATACTTAACAGGAGCTTTGACATTAAGAAGCAACATCACCATTCATTTAGATTCTGGAGCGCTTTTGAAGTTCTCAGAAAACTTCGATGATTTCTTGCCTTATGTAGAAATGCGTTACGAAGGAATTGTAATGAAAAGTTTCCAACCGCTATTTTATGCCAAAGACGCAGAAAATATCACGATCAAAGGAAGAGGCGTAATCGACGGACAAGGAAAAGCGTGGTGGAATGAAGTGTATAGAATCGAATCAGCCAAAGAACCTCTGCCTCCAACAAAATACCAGACGATGTGGGAAGAGCAAAACAAAGGACTTTACACAGAACCATATTACAAAAGAACGGTTGACAAGAAATTCTTCAGACCATCATTTTTTCAGGCTTACAACTGCAAAAACATTATGATTGAAGGTGTAACTTTTCAAAATTCACCTTTCTGGACGATTAACCCAGAGTTTTGTGATAACGTAACCGTTACAGGAATTTCGATTTTCAATCCGCATTCGCCAAATACAGACGGAATCAATCCTTCTTCTTGCACGAATGTTCATATTTCAAACTGCCATATCAGCGTTGGAGATGACTGTATTACAATCAAATCAGGGAGAGACGGCGACGGTCGTAAATATGGAAAAGCGACAGAAAATGTAACCATCACAAACTGTACGATGTTAAGCGGTCACGGTGGAGTAGTTATTGGAAGTGAAATGTCGGGCGGAATCAAAAAAATCACTATTTCAAACTGTGTTTTTGACGGAACCGATAGAGGAATCCGTATCAAATCGGCTCGTGGAAGAGGAGGAGTGGTTGAAGATATTCGCGTTGATAATATCGTCATGAAAAACATCAAAGAAGAAGCCTTTGTATTAAGCCTTTTTTACGATAAAGGAACTACGGTTGAACCTGTAACAGAGAAAACGCCGATTTTCAGAAACATTCACATGAGCAACATTACAGCTTCAAACGTGAACAAAGCAGGACAGATTCTAGGAATCACCGAAATGCCAATTCAAAACATCACTTTTTCAAACATCAACATCGACGGAAAAGAAGGTTTTACAGTAAACACGGCAACAGATGTTGAATTTCATGATGTAAAAGTAAACGCTACAGTTGGTTCTTCTTTCAAAATTTCAGATTCAAAAGATGTGATTTTAGACAACGTTGGATCTTCAACACCGATAAAAGGCGTTCCTGTTATCAAATTAGACAATGTTTCTAATATGTTGATTAATAATAATTTTCCATTCAATCCAACCGATATTTTTATCGAAGCAGATGGAAAAGAAACGAAAAATATTTTCTTGAAAAACAATGTTTTAAACAACGTAACAACGAAAATTAAAAAAGGAGCTTCTTTAGATAAAAAAGCGATTACAGAATAGATTACACAAAATAATATAACACAAATTTCACGGATTGACACAAATTAAATCTGTGATAATTGGTGAAATTCGTGTTCAACTTTATATTATGAAAAAAATATTCATCTTATTAACCTTTTCACTTTTTGCGATATCTTACGCACAGAAAAAGAAGGAACTCTATCTTTTCACATCGTTTAGAGAACCCGCAACAGAAGGTTTATATTTGGCTTACAGCGAAGACGGTTACAACTGGAAAGGATTAGAAGGATCATTCTTAAAACCAGAAATCGGAGCCAGTAAAATCATGCGCGACCCGTCTATTACCAGAGGAGATGACGGAACGTATCACATGGTTTGGACAACCGATTGGAAAGGCGGAAATGGTTTCGGCTACGCAAGTTCAAAAGACTTGATGCATTGGTCAGAGCAACAATATATTCCAGTAATGAAAAACGAGCCTGAAGTGGTAAACGTTTGGGCACCGGAGATTTTTTATGATGATGTGAAAAAGGAATATATTATTATTTGGGCATCGACAATTCCGTTTAGATTTCCAAAAGGAGTGGAAGAAGAGAAAAATAACCACAGAATGTATTATGTAACGACTAAGGATTTCAAAACTTTTTCGGATACAAAATTATATTACGATCCAGGTTTCAGTGTTATTGATTGCGTGATTGTCAAAAAAGGAAAAAAAGACTATGTTTTGGTTTTAAAAGACAACACAAGACCAATGCGAAATATAAAAGTAGCTTTTGGAAAATCGCCTTTAGGTCCGTTTGAAAAAAGTTCAGAACCTTTAACCGAATACTTATCAGAAGGTCCAACGGTTGTAAAAGTGGGTAAAAACTGGTTGTTGTATTATGATAATTACGGTTCAAAAAATTATAAAGCTTTAAGTACCAAAGATTTTGTTCATTTTGAAGATGTTTCATCCAAAATAAGTCTTCCAGAAGGACACAAACACGGAACGATTACAACAATTTCAAGCGAAGTTTTAAAAGGGTTAATTGAAAAGAAATAGAATATCTCGAACAGACCTAACAGGTTTTTAAAACCTGTTAGGTCTCTTAGAAATTTAATAATACCAATAAGAATGATTACTTTCCAAAACATAAAGACCAACATCATCACTACAGCCACAATTCTTTTGGTAGGAACGGCAGTAAATGCACAGAACGACACTGTGCGTTATGTTGGAAAAACACTTTCAAACATTGATTATCATCACGGAATGTTAAGCCCAGCAGTTGGAGTTCACGCTACACAAATTATGCGTGCAAGCCGTGAGCATCCAGAAAAAGCTGATGGTTTTGGATGGACGTACAACCACCAACCGATGATGGCGTATTGGAATAATACTTTTTATCTGCATTATTTAAGCGATCCTTCGGGAGAGCATATTCCGCCAAGTCAGACTTTATTAATGACTTCAAAAGACGGCGTAACTTGGACAAAACCTGAAGTTATTTTCCCTATTTATAGAATTCCAGACGGTTGGAAAAAAGAAGGTGTAGAAGGTGTTGCCAAAGATTTGGATGCCATTATGCACCAAAGAATGGGATTCTATACTTCAAAAGACAAACGACTTTTTGCTTTGGCTTATTACGGAATCGCGATGGATGAAAAAGACGATCCAAACGACGGAAAAGGAATTGGACGTGTAATCCGTGAAATCAAAAAAGACGGAAGTTTTGGCGAAATCTATTTCATCAGATACAATAAAACTTGGGATAAATCGAAATCGAAATTCCCATTTTATACAACATCAAAAGACAAAGGATTCAAAAAAGCATGCGAAGAAATTTTATCTAATCCGTTGATGTTACAGCAATGGGTAGAAGAAGCCGATCGCGATGACGAATTGATTCCGTTACAGAAACCATATAAAGCATTTAGCTATTATCATTTAGCAAACGGAAATGTGGTTGGTTTATGGAAACATGCTTTAACTTCTATCAGTAGAGACGGAGGAAAATCTTGGGATTATATGCCATTGCGTGCGCCAGGTTTTGTAAATAGCAATGCTAAAATCTGGGGACAAAAAACATCAGACAATCGTTATGCAACACTTTATAATCCATCAGAATATCGTTGGCCATTGGCGATTTCAACAAGTGATGATGGATTAAATTACAAAGATTTATTGTTGGTTCATGGCGAAATTAGTCCGATGCGTTATGGCGGAAACTACAAATCTGCAGGGCCTCAATACGTTCGCGGAATCACAGAAGGAGACGGAACTCCGCCAGACGGAAAAATTTGGGTGGGTTACAGCGTAAATAAAGAAGATATTTGGGTAGCTTCGATTCCAGTTCCGGTAACTTCTGTTGTAACAGAAAATGTAAACGATGTTTTCAATAATCTTCCAAACGGAGAAGAATTAAAATTCTGGAATACCTACGATCTTTCTTGGGCATCCACAAAAATTGAAAAGAAAGCCGATGGTAAAAAATGGCTGACTTTAAGAGATCAGGATTATTTTGATTATTCTCGCGCGGAAAGAGTTATTCCGTTTGCAGCAAAAATGGAAGCTGTTTTCACCGTAATGCCAGAACAGAATAATCATGGTTTATTGCAAATTGAATTCCAAAATAAACAAGGTTTGCCATCAGTACGATTAATTTTTGATTCTGACGGAGAATTAAAAGTGAAAAACGGCGCTCGTTTGAGTTCGGTTGCGAAATATGAAGCAAACAAAGTGTATAAAATCACAGTTAAATTAGATGCTAAAAACCGTCAATACACTATAAAAGTAAACGACGGAAAAGAATCAACAAAGATATTTTACGCGCCAACAGATGGTTTTGAACGAATTATGTTCCGCACAGGAGAACAAAGATATAATCCAAATCCAGACACAGCGCCAGACACAGACGATTACGATGACCTGCCTCAAACCGGAAAACAAATCCCAGAAGCAGTATTCAATATTGAATCTTTGGTAACTAAAAAATTATAATGATTTTTACCATTAAGAGATTAAGAAAATTAAGCTGGATGTTTAATTAGATTTATCTTGAGAGCATAAAGTTAGCGAATGAAAAATCAACGTAACTGAATGCTTAATGAACTTAAGACAAAGTTTACAGCTAGTGAGCTTAACTCTCTTAATATCTTAATGGTTCAATTAAAAATTTATAAAGTGAATATTTCAAAATCCATATTATCCTTCATTTTTGTTTTTTCCTTTTTCATTTCGAATGGACAAATCTTGCCTGTACATCTAAAAACAGAAATGGCTGAGAATCCATTAGCAGTTGTAGAGAATCAACCAAAATTAAGCTGGCAATTAGTTTCAAAAGAATCTGATGCATCGCAAGTCGCTTATTTGATTTTAGTTGCTTCTTCGGAAGAAAAACTAAAAATGGACGATGGCGATATTTGGAACAGCGGAAGAGTTAATACCGATAAAAACCTGCATATTGTTTATAGCGGAAAACCATTAAAAAACGAAACCAAATATTTCTGGAAAGTTAAAGTTTGGAATCAAGCTGGAAAAGTTTCAAAATGGAGTAGAACAGCTTCTTTTAGAAAGGCGCCGTTAGAATCAGATTTAAATCCAACTTGGATTGGTGCGATTACAAAAGCAGACAGTCATTTACCAGAAGGAAGAACGTATCATACAGCGACTTTCAACAGAGAAAAAAAGAATTCGTTTATCAATGCTTCCGATTCTTTGGCTCGCAGAAGTATTATGCTTCGTAAACCTTTTGAAGTAGAAAAAGCGGTCAAAGAAGCCGTTGTTTACATTTCAGGTTTAGGACATTATGAATTAACCATCAACGGGAAAAAAGTAGGGAACAGCCAGTTTGCGCCACTTTGGACAGATTATGATAAAACGGTTAATTACAATGTTTACGAATTAAGTGCAAAAGATTTTCAAAAAGGCGATAACGTAATTGGCGTTCTATTAGGAAACGGAATGTACAATACGTTGGCTGAAAGATATACGAAGTTCTTTGTGAGTTTTGGTCCGCCGACTTTATTCTTCAAAATGAAAATCAAATACAATGATGGTTCAGAAGAAGTTGTAAAATCAGATGGAAGTTGGAAATACAGCAAAAGTCCGATTACTTATAATAGTATTTTTGGTGGAGAAGATTACAATTCCAATCTAGAACAAAAGGACTGGAACAAAAAAGGTTTCAAAGATAGAGATTGGAAAAAAGTAGTGATTCAAGAAGCGCCAAAAGGAGTTTTAAGACCACAAACTGCTCCGCCAGTTACCATCCAAAAACAATATGAAGTTAAAACGGTAAAAGAACTAAAACCGAATTTCTATGTTTTTGATATGGGACAGAATCTTTCCGGATTTCCAACCATCAAAGTAAAAGGAAAAAGAGGGCAATCGATTCGTGTTTGGGTTGCAGAAGGATTAAATGAAGAAGGCACAATCGCGCAGGGAAGATCTGGAAAACCTTATTATTACGATTACACATTAAAAGGTGATGGAGTTGAAGAATGGACACCAAAATTCAGTTTCTACGGGTATCAATATGTTCAAATTGAAAACATTAATTACAAAGACGCTAAAAATACGGAGTTTCCAACTTTAGTAGATTTGAAATCGAATTTCATTTACAATTCGGCTGGTGAAGCGGGAAGTTTTGCCTGTTCAAACGAGATTTTTAATAAAACACACGAGCTGATAAACAACTCTATAAAAAGTAATTTCCAAAGTGTTTTTACCGATTGTCCACAACGTGAAAAATTAGGTTGGTTAGAAGAAATTCAGTTGAATGGTCCAGGTTTAATGTTCAATTATAACTTGCAGACTTTTCTTCCTGCCACGATGCAAAACATTTCAGATTCACAAAGAGACAACGGTCTAATTCCAACGATTGTTCCAGAATATGTGATTTTCGGTGGCGATTTTACTGATTCTCCAGAATGGGGAGTTACGGGCGTTATTCTGCCTTGGATGTATTATGAATATTATGGAGACGCTTCTTTATTAGAGAAATATTTCCTTATAATGAAAAAGTACGTCGATTATTTAGAAACCAAATCTACCAACCATATCGTTTCTCACGGTTTAGGCGATTGGTACGATTACGGAACTCATGCCGCTGGATATTCAAAAAACAGTCCGATTGCGCTTTCGGCAACTTCACATTATTATTACGGAGCTTATTTGACGGCTAAAGCAGCTAAATTATTAGATAAGACCGAAGATTTTGAGAAATACGACACATTGGCTTCTGAAATAAAAACAGCCTTTAACAAGGAATTTTTCAATTCAGAAACTAAACAATACGGAACTAATAGTCAATTTAGTAATTCGGTTCCAGTTTTTATGGATATTGTTGAGCCTCAGTATAAAGAAGCGGTTATGCAGAATTTGCTGGCTGATATCAAGGAAAAAGGAGATCGTTTGACAACGGGAGATGTTGGAAATCGTTATTTATTCCAAACTCTGGCAAGAAATGGCGAAAACGAAACCATGTACAGAATGCACAATCATTATGATGCGCCGGGTTATGGTTTTCAGATTAAATTTGGCTTGACCACTTTAACAGAACAATGGGATCCGAGAAAAGGAAATTCATGGAATCATTTTATGTTAGGTCAAATCGAAGAATGGTTTTACCAAAGTTTAGCGGGTATTATGTCTGATCCTGAAAAACCGGGATTCAAACATTTCTTCATTCAACCAGAAGTAGTTGGCGATATGACTTTCGCGAAAGCGGATTATCAATCGATTTATGGAAAAATTGCTTCTTCTTGGGAGAAAAAAGACGGTAAATTTATCTTGAATGTTCAAATTCCAGTGAATACTACAGCGACAATTAAATTGCCTCTTTCTAAGAATTCAGAAATAAAAATTGATGATAAAAAGGTTAGAGCAGGTTTTAATGAAAAAGATAAAAAACCGACGCTCGAACTTGGTTCAGGAATTTATACAATAGAATGTAAGTTGTAAAATGTGAAATGTGATTTGTGAAAATGTAAAATCACTTTTCTGTAGTAAAAAAGATAAAAATTAATTGCCTCTAGTTTTAACTGGAGGTTTCAAAATAAGGCAAGTCAGAAGGCTTCAGCCAAATGAATAAGTTTGGCTAAAGCCAATTTTTGAAAATCAATTTGTTTTCCTCCAGTTAAAACTGGAGGCAATTCAAAAAACATTTAATAATGAAAAATATAAAATACATCATCTTAGTTTCCATTTTTGCTTTGACATTTGCGAATGCACAAACCACTTCTGATACCAATTTTAGAAAACCGGTATCAGAAACTTTAAAGAAAATTGAAACGCTTTTTAAAGTAACCATCAACGATGACAGAGGTTTATTAAAAGGAAAAGAACTGGATTATGCCGATTGGAGAATTGAACCGGGAAATCTGCCGCTTTCGTTGACAAATATTTTGGCTCCATTCGAATTGATGTATTTCAAACAGCCGGATGGAACGTACATCATTCGTAAATATGAAAACCATAAAGTCTCTGTCGATAAAGGAAAAGAACGCTTGTTTTATTTAGAAAACCTTTATTCGACTAAAGAAGAATGGGAAAAACGCAAAACGGAGTTAAAAGCTTGTATGATTGAATCATTTGGTTTGGATAAGGCGCCCCCTACACCGAAATCTAAACCACTTTTAACTCCAAAGAGAATCTACAAAGACTACAGTGTTGAAAATATAGCTTTGGAAATTTTACCAGGGGTCTACGCTACGGGTTCGATTTATAAACCGTATCCGCTAAATAAAAAAGCAGCTGTTATTCTAACTCCCGACGGACATTTTGGCGACGGAAGATATAGAAAAGATGAGCAGTACAGATGTGCCATGATGGCCAAAATGGGAGCAATTGTTGTAGGTTATGACTTATTTGCTTGGGGAGAATCACTATTGCAATTTCCTGAAGAAACGCACAGAAACAGCATTGCATCAACAGTTCAGGTATTGACAGGAATTCGTTTCTTGGATTATTTAGCTACTGTAAAAAATGCTGATATGACCAGAGTTGGTGTTACAGGAGGTTCTGGCGGAGGATCGCATACAATGTTTCTAGCAGCGATTGATGATCGAGTAAAAGTTTCAGCTCCAGTTGTAATGGTTTCGTCTCACTTTTCAGGTGGATGTCCATGCGAAAGCGGACGTGGAATCCACTTATGCGGAAACGGAACAAACAATGCTGAAATTTCAGCTATGATGGCTCCAAAGCCACAATTGATTGTTTCAGATGGAAAAGACTGGACATTAGCAGTTCCAGAATTGGAGTTTCCGTTCATTCAAAGAACTTATGAATTATACGGTAAGAAAGATTTGGTTGAAAATGCTCATTTTGCGAAAGAAGGACATGATTTCGGAATCTCAAAACGTATGGCTTTGTATCCGTTTATGGCGAAATATCTAGATTTAGATTTGAATAAAGTAAAGAACGACAAAGGTGAAATCGACGAATCGACTTGTGTAATTGAACCAAAAGAAAAGCTTTTTGTTTTTGGAGATAAAGGAGAGAAACTACCGAAAAACGCTCTAAAAGACATCAACAAATTATATGAAATGTTCGGAGAAAAAAATCTGAAGGTTTATGAGGTTAAGAAATAAAGTTAGTTGCCACGAATTTCACTAATTCGCACGAATTATTTTTTTGCCACAGATTAAAGGATTTTCACAGATTAAATCTGCTAAATATGCGGGAAAAAATTGCTCTCGCAGGTTTAGCAGAAAAAAATCCAAATAATCATTTTAATCTGTGGCAAAATAAATTAGAGAAATTGAATAAAAATTAAAAAAGAAATTATTGCAATTCGTGTAATTCGTGGCAAAAAGAAAAACATATTTATGAAGTTAAAATTTAAAATCACAGCAATTTGTTTTGGAATTTTTTCGTTGACTGCAACAGCGCAAAACGATTTAAAATTATGGTACGATAAACCAGCAGCAATCTGGAACGAAGCTTTGCCATTAGGCAACGGACGTTTAGGAGCAATGGTTTTTGGAGACCCAGCAGTAGAGCGTTTGCAATTGAACGAAGAAACAATCTGGGCAGGATCTCCAAACAGCAATGCACATACAAAATCAATAGAAGCTTTGCCAAAAGTAAGACAGCTTATTTTTGACGGAAAATTTGACGAAGCACAAGATTTGGCAACACGAGATATCATGTCGCAAACCAATGATGGAATGCCGTATCAAACATTCGGAAGTATTTATATTTCATTCGCTGGACATCAAAAATATACTGATTATTACAGAGATTTAGATATCAGCAATGCTACGGCTAAAGTAAAGTACAAAGTAAATGGCGTTGAATTTACAAGAGAAATTCTAACCGCATTTTCAGATCAGGTGATCGTGGTAAAACTTTCTGCAAGCAAACCAGGTCAGATTACGTGTAACGTTTTCATGAACAGTCCGATTGATAAAACTGTGGCTTCGACGGAAGGAAATCAGATTATTCTTTCTGGAACAGGAACGAACTTCGAAAACGTAAAAGGAAAAGTAAAATTTCAAGGAAGACTTACGGCTAAAAATAAAGGCGGAGAAATTGATGCAAGCAATGGTGTTTTGAGTATTATCAAAGCAGATGAAGTTGTTTTGTACATTTCGATTGCAACCAATTTTAAAAACTATCAAGATATTTCTGGAGACGAAATTGCTAAAAGTAAAGATTATTTAGCGAAAGCTGAAGTGAAAGATTTTGAGACGATTAAGAAAGCACATGTTGATTATTATCAAAAATTCTTCAACAGAGTTTCTTTAGATTTAGGTTCGAATGATTTGATTAAGAAACCAACAAACGAGAGAATTAGAGATTTCTCTAAACAATTCGATCCGCAATTGGCAGCTTTGTATTTCCAGTTTGGACGCTATCTATTAATTTCAAGTTCTCAACCAGGTGGACAGCCAGCGAATTTACAAGGAATTTGGAACGATATGGTTACACCGCCTTGGGATAGTAAATACACGACAAACATCAACGCTGAAATGAATTACTGGCCAGCGCAAGTAACGAATCTTCAGGAAATGCACGAACCGTTTGTTCAAATGGCAAAAGAATTAAGTGTGACTGGTGCAGTAACGGCTAGAACAATGTATAATGCCAGTGGATGGGTTTTACATCATAACACCGATATTTGGCGCGTTACCGCTCCGGTAGATTCAGCTGCTTCGGGAATGTGGCCAACGGGCGGTGCTTGGGTTTGTCAGGATTTATGGGAAAGATATTTATATACAGGAGATAAAAAGTATTTAGCAGAAATTTATCCAATTATGAAAGGCGCTGCCGATTTCTTTTTGGATTTCATGATTGTAGATCCAAACACAGGATATTTGGTTGTTGTGCCTTCGAGTTCTCCAGAAAACACACACGCTGGAGGAACAGGAAAAGCGACCATTGCATCAGGAACAACAATGGACAATCAGTTGATTTTTGATTTGTTTACGCATGTTATGGAAGCTTCTGCATTGGTTTCGCCAGATGCTGCTTATACAAAAAAAGTAAGCGATGCTTTGGCAAAAATGCCTCCAATGAAAATCGGAAAATACAATCAGTTGCAAGAATGGCAAGACGATTGGGATAATCCTAAAGACAATCACAGACACGTTTCGCATTTGTATGGATTGTATCCGAGTAATCAGATTTCGCCAATTAAAACACCAGAATTATTTGAAGCGGCTAAACAATCATTAATTTACAGAACAGACGAATCTACAGGATGGTCAATGGGTTGGAAAGTAAATTTATGGGCAAGATTATTAGACGGAAATCACGCTTATAAATTGATTCAGGATCAATTGCATTTGGTAACGGCAGATCAAAGAAAAGGTGGAGGAACGTACCCGAATATGTTAGACGCGCACCAACCTTTTCAAATTGATGGAAACTTTGGCTGTACAGCTGGTTTTGCCGAAATGCTGATGCAAAGCCAGGAAGGAGCGATTCAATTATTACCTGCTTTACCAAAAGTTTGGAAAGACGGAAGTATAAAAGGTTTAGTAGCAAGAGGCGGTTTTGTAATCGATATGACTTGGAAAAACAATAAAATTTCGAGTTTAAAAATTTATTCGAAAATTGGTGGAAACTGTCGCTTGAAAGTAGAAAATACTTTGAGTGGTTCTTCAATCAAGAAAGCAAAAGGAAAAAACACAAATCCGTTGTTTTATGATGTTGAAGTGAAGCAACCAATTATTTCAAATGAAGCAAAACAAGAAAAAGTAAAACTGCCTAATTACAATATTTACGATGTGAATATGAAAGCAGGGCAGACGTATACTTTTACAGGGAATTAATTTTTTTGAACCATATAAGTAATATAAGAAAATATAATACCACGTATTATTTGTCATTTCGACGTAAGGAGAAATCTCCGCAAGTAACTCCGCAAAGTGAGTCGCCAATCTTTGTCGAGCTTCTAACGAAGATTTCTTCTTACGTCGAAATGACAAAACTGTGAGAAAAGATATAAATTAGAAAAAATCATGTTGACAAATTTAAAACATAAAATAATAGCCCTTTCCATCGTAATTGCCTGCTTAAATAGCAGTTGTAAATCTGGTGCAGGATCTTCGCAATTAGGAAAATCGGCTATTTTAAAAGAAAAAGATTTCAAACATTATGTTGATTATTTCAACACGATGGAAGATGAAAATTTAAAATTTGCCATTCCGAATGACAGTGCTTGGGCTTGGATGGAAAAGAATATTCCGTTGTTTGAATGTCCTCAGCAAAACTTCGAAGAAATCTATTATTTCAGATGGTGGAGCGTTCGTAAACACATCAAAAACACGCCACAAGGATTTGCGATTACCGAGTTTTTAGTAGATCGTTCGTATGCTGATAAATACAATATGATCAGTTGTGCTTTGGGACATCATATCAATGAATTCAGATGGGTTCATGATCCGAAATACATTGAGCAGGATGTTAAACTTTGGTACAGAGGAAATGATGGAAAATCGATGAACAAATTGTATAAATTCAGCAGTTGGACAGCCGATGCTTTGTACAATCGTTATTTGGTGAATAAGGACGAGAAATTCTTATTGGATATGTATCCAGACATGGTTACAGACTATGCGGTTTGGGAAAAAGACCGTCAGCGTAAGGATGGTTTGTTTTGGCAGCATGATGTAAAAGATGGAATGGAAGAGTCTTTAAGTGGCGGGCGTAAAGTACAAAATGCAAGACCAACGATTAACAGTTATATGTACGGGAACGCTGTAGCAATTTCTAAAATGGCTGAAATGAAAGGCGATAAAGATGTTGAAGCAAAATTTAAAGCGAAAGCGGATGATTTGAAGCAATTAGTAGAAACGAAATTATGGAATCAAAAAAGTGAGTTTTTTGAAACTTTAACACAAAAAGATACGCTGGCACAAGTTCGTGAAGCGATTGGATTTATTCCTTGGTATTTTAATCTTCCTGAAAAAGGAAAAGGATTTGAAAAAGCTTGGGAACAGGTGAAAGATGAAAAAGGATTTTCGGCTCCGTTTGGTTTAACAACAGCTGAAAGAAGAAGTCCGCGTTTTAGAACTCACGGAACAGGAACTTGCGAGTGGGACGGTGCCATTTGGCCTTTTGCAAGTTCGCAGACATTGACAGCAATGGCAAATGTTTTAAATAATTACAATCAGGATTTTGTTGGAAAACCAGATTATTTCAAACAAATGGAATTGTATGTTCAATCACAGTATTATAGAGGAAAACCTTATCTTGGGGAATATTTAGACGAGACAACTGGCTATTGGTTAATGGGTGACAGAGAAAGAAGCCGTTATTATAATCACTCGACTTTCAATGATTTAATGATTACAGGATTGGTTGGTTTACGCCCGAGAGCTGATGAAAAGATTGAAGTGAATCCGTTGATTCCGCAAGAAAAGTGGGATTGGTTTTGTCTGGATAATGTTTTGTATCACGGCAATATTATTACTATTCTTTGGGATAAAACGGGAGAAAAATATAAAAAAGGAAAAGGATTTAGAGTTTTCAAAAACGGAAAAGAAATTGCTTTTTCAGAGAAATTAGAACGAGTTATTGCAGATTAATTTATCCGCAAATAAGCTAATTAAATAAAGAATAAAATTTGGAGAAAACAGTATTAAATTATTCAATCAAAGGAGGAATATTTCAGATTCTATGGAATCTGGTTTTTGTGATATTAGGTGTTTATCTTTTTTCTCGAACAAACTTTGAAAGAATTACATTTTCGTTTTCTCATTTGGTGTTACCTGTTGTTGCAGTTTTATTTATCATTGTTTATAGCATAAAAGCGGTAATGACATTTTCCAATTTTCATAAAAAAATAATATTTTCACAAGAAGGAATAGAACTCAATGAGACATTTTTTGAATGGAAAGATATTGTATTTCCAAGAGTTTTTTTCAAGACTGAAAATACGGCAAAGTTCAATATGTCTTATAAAGAGTTTTTCCTGACTTTTGTTTATAAACAGGAAACGATCGAAATAAAAATTAATGATTTTGATGTAACTGAAAACGAAATAAAGGAGCTTCTAAAAAAATATACTCCAAAATTTACTCCAAGCCCTATGAATGAAGAAAAAGTAGTTTACAAACCGATACATGATTTTGATCAGATTATAACTTTAGATCAGTATTATGATCTTGAACATGAAGATTCTGAAGAATCAATAAAAGACATTCAGAAATTAGCTGTAAAAGACCTTGAGGCAGTAAAACGTTTTTGCGAAAATAACCTTTATACACAACCTGATAAAGTTAGGTTTGTCTATTATGCTTTGAGTGAGGATGAAGATCTTGATAAATGGGCAGATTTCCTTTCTGATGAATTCAGCAGGGTGTATCAAATTGGTTTGGATAAAAACAATGTTGTGGAACTTTCTTCTGTAATAAATGAAATTATAGTAGAAACAATAGATACTTATCATGCTGATTGTGTTAGAGAAACATTGTTAAAAGGTTTGGATCATAAGGATGTAGAGACTCGCTTAAACGCTTTATCGTACCTTGAAGATTGGATTGATGATACCATTTTGAAAAATAATCCAACTATTGTATTGAAGTTGAGGCAAAAGCTGAAAGATCCTGAATGGAAAATGCGTTGGAAAACAAGTAAATTGTTGGAACGAAATAAAATTGCCTTTGAAAGTCTAAGTACGCTGGATAAATTAAAAAGGTTTATTAATCCTTAATTTTTTAGGTTTTTTTGTGATTTCGACGGAGGAGAAATCACACGCGGGATTCGACAAAGATTGACTTTACTGTACGGAGTTTCTAGTGTGATTTCTCCTTACGTCGAAATGACAATACTTTGCCTTTAAATAGAAAAATAAAATATACCTAACAGGTTTTTAAAACCTGTTAGGATAAAAATAATACCATGAAAAAGTTTTTTTTACATCTTACCTTAATCATTTCACTTTTCACAATTTCGACGAAAGCCCAAAACAAAATCATGGTAAGTGATTTAAAATGCGAAATGATGACCAATCCAGAAGGAATTGATGTCTTACAGCCAAGATTGAGCTGGAAAATAAAAGCAGATGTAAATGATGTAAAACAAACAGCGTATCAAATTATTGCTTCTTCAAGTTTAGAAAAACTAAATGCTGGAAATGGTGATTTATGGGATAGTGGAAAAGTGCAAAGCGACGCTTCTGTAAACGTAATCTACAACGGAAAAAAGCTCAAAGACCGTCAAGATATTTTCTGGAAAGTAACTGTTTTTACGAATAAAAGAGAAATTCAATCCAAAGAAAATGCACATTTCAGCATCGGGATTTTGATTTACGCAGATTGGAAATCAACTCGATGGATTGGTTATGAAAAAGCTTCTCCTGGTGATAGTATTTCGCAGTATTCTAGACTGTCAGCGCGTTATCTTCGAAAAGAAATCAGCCTAAAAAAGAAAGTCAAAAATGCCAAGGTTTTTATCATGGGAATGGGCTTGTATGAGTTGTACATTAACGGAAATAAAATTGGAGATCAGGTTTTAGCACCTGTTCCGACTGATTATACAAAAAATGTAAAATACAATGTTTTTGATGTGACTTCACAGTTGCAAGAAGGCAAAAACATGTTAGGAACGATTTTAGGAAACGGACGTTTTTTCACCATGCGTCAGGATTATAAACCTTATAAAATTAAAACTTTTGGTTATCCTAAAATGGCTTTGCAATTATTTGTTGAATATACTGATGGAAGCAAAGACGTAATCAGAACTGATGACACTTGGAAAATCACAACTGACGGACCAATTTTATCCAACAACGAATACGACGGAGAAGAGTACGACGCTCGTAAAGAAATGAAAGGTTGGAACACTGTTAATTTTGATGATAAAAAATGGCTTTCGGCAGAATATGTCCAAGAACCGGGCGGATTCTACGAAGGACAGATGTCGGCTAATATGAAAGTGAAGCGCGAAGTAAAACCAATTTCGATAAAACAAACGCCAAAAGGGACTTATATCTTAGATATGGGACAAAATATGGTGGGTTGGTTGCAGTTGAAAGTTAAAGGTAATAAAGGCGATAAAATCACGATGAAATTTGCTGAATCGCTTCAGCCAGATGGCTCATTGTACATTGCCAATTTGCGCGATGCGAAAACTACAGACATTTATACTTTAAAAGGCGAAGGAGATGAAATTTGGGAACCTCGTTTTATTTTCCACGGATTTAGATTTGTTGAAATTTCAGGTTTTACCGCAAAACCAACATTAGAAAATTTTGTTGGAAAAGTAGTTTACGATGACATTCAAACAACGGGAACTTTCGATTCTTCAAACCCAATAATGAACCAGATTTTTAAAAACGCTTGGTGGGGAATTAGTGGCAATTACAAAGGAATGCCAATCGATTGTCCGCAAAGAAACGAGCGTCAGCCTTGGTTAGGAGATAGAACAACTGGTGCTTATGGCGAAAGCTTTTTATTCGATAATCAGACTTTATATGCAAAATGGCTGGACGATATTAAAAATTCGCAAACTATAGACGGTGGACTTCCAGATGTGGCACCTGCTTTCTGGCGTTATTATGGAGATAATGTGACTTGGCCTGGGACGTATATCACGGTTGCCGATATGTTGTATCAACAGTTTGGAGATGCAAAAGTCGTAGAAAAACAATATCCATACATGAAAAAATGGATGGATTATATGGAAGAAAATTATCTGGTCGATGATTTAATGACCAAAGATAAATACGGAGATTGGTGTGTTCCGCCAGAATCTTTAGAATTAATTCGTTCAAAAGATCCAGCTCGTTTAACAGATGGCGAATTGATTTCAAGCGCATTTTATTATCAGCTTTTGAATATCATGAAGAAATTTGCTGTCATTTCTAAAAAAGAAAATGACATTCAACATTATGATGATTTGGCTTTAAGAATCAAAAAAGCATTCAATGCTAAATATTTAAATACAGACAAAAACAGTTACGCCAATAATACCGTAACCGCCAATTTATTGCCTTTAACTTTCGGAATGGTTCCAGGAGGACTTCAAACCAAAATATTCGAAAATTTAGCACACGAAGTTGAAGTGACTAAAAACAGTCATGTAAGTACAGGAGTTATTGGAACACAGTTTTTAATGCGAACGTTAACCAATTTCGGTCGTGGTGATTTGGCTTTCAAATTAGCATCAAACAAAACCTATCCAAGTTGGGGGTATATGGTCGAAAACGGTGCGACTACAATCTGGGAACTTTGGAACGGAAACACCGCAGATCCTGCAATGAATTCGCAAAACCACGTCATGCTTTTAGGCGATTTATTGATTTGGTATTACGAAAACATGGCAGGAATCAAAAGCAATCCTGACACTCCAGGATTCAAGCAAATTATTATGAAACCAGATTTCAATGCAGGATTGACTTATGTAAATGCTTCTTATGAATCTGTTTATGGCTTAATTAAAAGCGACTGGAAAAAAGATAAAAAAACTTTAGTTTGGAATATCACCATTCCTGCAAATACTTCTGCTGTTGTGTATCTTCCTGCAAGTGATGTATCGGCTGTTTCCATCAATAAACAGAAGCTGGATAAGACTTCTTTCGCTTATTCTACTGATAAAAATCAGGTTATCGTCACACTTTCGTCAGGAAATTATGCGGTTAACGTTAAATAAGATGCATTTTTAGTATTTCGGGACAGTACAGGATACATTGTTAAATTTTGAGTGTTATTTTTACACTTAATAAATATTTTTCCATAAAATAATATCAGGAATGTATTTATTATCGAAAATTTTAATTCATAATAAAATTTAATGAAAATAACAAAATTAGCATTTGTATTGTTTGGACTTTTCTTTTTAGGAAGTTGTAAGTCGGCTTTAGAAAAAAAGACTTGGAAAGAAGGTATTTTAGTAGATCAGTTTATCTACGATAAAGCGCCATATCCGTCTTGTCACGCGGTTACAATTGTCGAAGCTACAAATGGTGATTTAGTTGCGTCTTGGTTTGGTGGAACTCACGAAAGACATCCTGACGTTTGCATATACGTTGCAATCAAACCAAAAGGTAGCGATACTTGGAACGAAGGCGTAAAAGTTGCTGACGGTGTGATGAAAGAAGGACCAAGATTACCAACTTGGAATCCAGTTTTATATCAAGTTCCAGGTGGCGATTTAATGCTTTTCTATAAAATTGGACCAAAACCATCAGAATGGTGGGGAGTAATCAGAACTTCATCTGATGGCGGAAAAACATGGTCTGAGGCTCAAAAAATGCCTGATGGTTTCTTAGGACCAATCAAAAATAAACCTGTTTTATTAAGCAATGGAACTTTATTATGTCCGTCAAGTATCGAAGGTGACGGTTGGAGACTTCGTATGGAATCTACTCCAGATTTCGGAAAAACTTGGGTAATGGGCGATACGCTTCCAAGAGGAAAACAGAAAATCAATGCGATTCAGCCAAGTATTTTATTCCACAAAGATGGAAGCATTCAAGCAATTGGAAGAACTCGAAACAGAGCAATTTTCAGCACTTTCTCAAAAGATAACGGAAAAACGTGGTCGGATGTCGAGTTAATCGGACTTCCAAATAACAACTCTGGCACGGATGCTGTAACGCTTAAAGACGGAAGACATTTATTGGTTTACAACCACGTTCTTCCTCCTGGAAAAGAAGCAAAAGGACCAAGAACACCTCTAAATGTTTCAGTTTCTAAAGACGGAATTCACTGGAATGCAGCTTTGGTTTTAGAAGATTCAAAAATCAGCCAGTATTCTTATCCTTCAATCATTCAAAGTTCAGACGGAATGGTACATATCGTTTATACTTGGAGAAGAGAAAAACTGAAATATGTAAAAGTTGATCCAAGTAAATTAGTAGCGCTTCCTATCAAAAATGGTGTTTGGCCAGGTGAAGAAGGAAAAGTGGTTACGGCAGTAAAAGCGGAAGAAGAGTAAAATTAATTGAACCATTAAGGCATTAAGAAAATTAAGTTGTTACGCTTAATAGATTTTTTTAAAAAAAACATTAAGCTTAATTCTCTTAAATCTTCTAATAGTAAAAACAGTAAGTGCTAAAGCTTAATTTTCTTAATCTCTTAATGTTAAAATCAAAAAATATGAAGTTAAATAAAAACTTAATTGTTGTATTATTTGTTGCGATGTCAACAACATTTAACAGCTGTGCAACGGCTCAGTCTTCAAATAAAAAGCAAAAATATAAAGTTGCTGTTTGTGACTGGATGATTTTAAAAAGACAAAAATTAGGTTCTTTTGGTTTGGCTGCTGAGATAAAAGCAGACGGAATCGAGCTAGACATGGGAGGTTTAGGAAATAGACCAACTTTTGACAGTAAACTAGGCGATCCTGTAGAAAGACAAAAATTCTTAGATAAATCGAAAGAAACAGGAGTTGGAATCAGTTCAATTGCCATGTCTGGATTTTACGCGCAATCATTTGCTTCAAGAGAAATCACGCCGATGATTAACGATTGCGTTCAGGCAATGAAAAACATGAAAGTAAAAGTGGCGTATTTGCCATTAGGAACACAAACCGATTTAGTTAAGAATCCAGAACTACGTCCAGAAGTAATTAAAAGATTGCAATGGGCAGGAAAAGAAGTGGGGAAAATTGGCGGTGTAATTGCGATTGAAACTTCTTTGGGTGCGACAGAAGAGAAAAAACTTTTAGACGAAGTAGGTTCAAAATACATTAAAAGCTCTTTCAACTTTGCGAATGCTTTAGACAATAAAAGAGATATTTCGTCAGAATTAAAGATTTTAGGAAAGAAATATGTGGCGCAGATTCATGCTTCAAACACTGATCAATTTTGGTTAGAAAACGATCCGGCGATTGACATGCCAAAAATCAAACAAACTCTAGACGAGATGAAATGGAGCGGATGGCTGATTGTAGAACGTTCGAGAGACGTTAATCAGGTTCATAATGTAAAAGCCAATTATGGAGCAAACGTAGCTTATTTAAAGAAAATTTTCCAGAATTAAAAAGAAAATAGGTGAAAATATGTAAAAGTTAAACAGCACAATTTTTCACTATCAATCTGCCGAATCTGCTAAATCTGCGAGAGATACTTTCACGCAGATCCGGCAGATTTAGCAGATTAAATTTTAAAATAGAATACCCAAAAACAGCATACCATGAAATATTTACAATTACTTTTTTTATGTCTTTTCGTCTCTTTCGCGACAGCTCAAAACATTACTATTGTTAGTGATGCCAGTTCGCCAAGAGCAAAATTTGGAGCAGATAAATTATCAGAAACACTTTCAGCAAAAGGTTTTACAGTTGCTTCTGCAGATAAATTAAAAAGCTCAAAAGAAAAAGTAATTGTTATTGGAGAAAAAGGAACTGATTTTTGGAAAAAGAATGCGAAAAGCGCAAAAATCGACGATAGCAAACTAACGAAGAAAGAAGGTTTTTTAATTCGAACTCAAAAAAATATCATTTTCATTGAAGGAACAGATGCAAGCGGTACTTTGTACGGTGCAATGGAATTGGTTGACAGAATTAAAAGTTCAGGTCAGCTTCCTTCTGAAATCAATATCGAAGACAGTCCAGAAATGGTTTTGCGTGGCGCTTGTATCGGAATGCAGAAACCCGTTTATCTTCCAGGACGCGATGTTTACGAATATCCGTATACGCCAGAAACTTTTCCTTGGTTTTACGATAAAGCACTTTGGATTAAATACTTAGATATGTTGGTAGACAATCGAATGAACTCTTTGTATTTATGGAACGGACACCCATTTGCTTCTTTGGTAAAATTGAAAGATTATCCGTTTGCAGTTGAAGTAAGCGATGAAGATTTCAAAAAGAACGAAGAAATCTATAAATTCCTTACAGTTGAAGCTAACAAAAGAGGAATCTGGGTCATTCAGATGTTTTACAACATTATTGTTTCTAAGCCTTTTGCAGAGCATTACAACATTAAAACGCAAGATCGTTCTAGACCAATCACGCCTTTGTTGTCTGATTATACTAGAAAATCTATTGCAGCTTTCATCGAAAAATATCCAAACGTTGGTTTAATGGTTTGTTTGGGAGAAGCGATCAATACCGTTGATGATGACGTGGAATGGTTCACCAAAACAATTATTCCGGGTGTTCGTGATGGTTTACAGGCATTAGGAAAAACAGAAGAACCGCCGATTATTTTGCGTTCTCACGATACAGACGGACCTTTAGTGATGGAGAAATCACTTCCGTTATACAAAAACCTATATACAGAAAGTAAATATACAGGAGAGTCTTTAACGACTTATACACCAGGCGGACCTTGGGGAGAAACGCACAAACAGTTGAGCGCTTTGAAATCAATTCATATTGAAAACGTTCACATTTTGGCAAATCTAGAGCCTTTCAGATATGGTTCTCCAGATTTTATCCAAAAGACAGTAAAAGCAATGCACAGCGTACACGGTGCAAATGCATTACACTTATATCCACAAGCTTCTTATTGGGATTGGCCATATTCTGCCGATAAAACAAAATCAGGCGAACGTTTGTTAGAAATGGATCGCGACTGGATTTGGTACAAAGCTTGGGCAAGATACGCTTGGGACAGCAAAAGAGATAGAAACGAAGAAGTTAAATATTGGGATAAAGATTTAGCAGCGAAATTCGGAACGAGTCAAGAAGCGGCAAATAATATTTTAAAAGCATACGAAGAAACAGGAGAAATTGCTCCAAAAACATTAAGACGTTTCGGAATCACAGAAGGAAATAGACAAACTTTATTGTTAGGAATGTTCGAAAGCCAATTGGTGAATCCGTCAAAATGGAGAGTATATCCGGGTTTCCACGAATCTTGTGGTCCAGCGGGCGAATTGCTTTTAGAATATGCTAAAAAAGAATGGAATAAAGAACCGCATTCTGGCGAACTTCCAACGCAGATTATTGCTGAAATTACAGAACACGGAAGATTGGCTGTTGAAGCTATCGACAAAGCCGAAGCGAGTGTAACGAAAGATAAAGAAGAATTCGAACGTCTTAAAAATGATATGCATGCTTACAAGGCTTTCGCTGATTTCTTTTCAGAGAAAGTAAAAGCAGCGTTGTTGGTTTTAAGATACAGTTACTCAAATGATATTGCCGATTTAGACAAAGCAATGCCTCATTTAGAAAAAAGCTTGGAGCATTACGAATTATTGGTAAAGTTGACAAAAGATACGTATTACTATGCCAACAGTATGCAGACCGCACAGCGTAGAATTCCAATTGGAGGAGACGACGGAAATAACAAAACGTGGGCTGAATTATTACCGCATTACGAGCGTGAATTGGCTAATTTCAAAAGAAATCTGGACAAGTTAAAATCTTCAAAAGATGGAAAAGTAGAAAGCAAAGAAGGAAAACCTTGGAAAACGGCAGAAGTAACTTTTATCGATGAAAAACCAGGAACTTATTTAGTTAAAACTGGAACAAAAGTTTACGGAACCGATATTTCTGAATTAACAAAAATAGCTCCGGAACTTCAAAACTTAAGAGGATATTCGTTTGTAGAAAACGATCAAAACGAAAAAGGAACGCACTTGAAGTTTAGAAATACAAAAGCGGTTAAATTAGTGGTTGGGTATTTCAATTCAGATCAAAAGAGGTTTTTATTGCCACCAAGTTTAGAAACAGATGCTGCAGGAAATGCTCACGGTCAAGCCGAAGTAATTCTGGCAAGCGCCATGAACTTGAAAGATTTACCACGTGTAAACATTCATACGTATACTTTCCAACCAGGAGAAAATAAATTGGATCTAGGAAAAGGAAAAGTATTGATTTTAGGTTTCATCGACGCCGATCAAAACATTACACCACGTGATGTTGGCTTTATTGATGCAGGAGAGAAAGCAGCGGTGGATTGGTTGTTTTATTAAAATAATTTGGGCGTGTCCCTCCGGGTCGGGCTGTACGTTCCCGCTTTTTTTGAGGCAAGAAAAATGCCTCAAAAAAGAGCTCCACTGCCATCCCTCACGCGAACAAGAGTAATAAGCACAATCTTGTCATCCCGAGGAACGAGGGATCTCCGTAAGTAGCTCGACAACAGTTTGTCATTTCGAGGGACGAGACCCGAGCGATAGCGAATAGGCGAAGCAAATCACACGCGGGATTCGACAAAGATTGGAAATAACATTGCGGAGTTACTAGTGTGATTTCTCCCTTCGGTCGAAATGACAAACAAGTCTATTAAAAGACTTTATGATTAAACTTAAAACAACCTTATATAACTTATATGGTTTTTAAAAATATGAACAGAATAGTTTTTTTTATTTTTTGTTTTTTTTCAAGTCTTTGCTTTGTTTGGAGTCAGAGCAAAGATTCAGGTAAATTTCGAAAAGAGATTTCTCTGAATTCATCTTGGGAAACCATAATCTTGGAAAATCTTCCGGTGCAGGAAGAGAGGTTTGTAGACCATCCTAAAACTGATTCCAATTGGCAGCAGGTTAGTGTGCCTCACAATTGGGATCAGTATTATGGTTTCAGAAGAACAAAACATGGAAATTTACACGGTACTGCATGGTACAAAAGAACATTAAAACTCGATAAAACTGCGGTTGGAAAAAGACTCTTTTTGTTTTTTGAAGGCGTTAGTTCTTACGCGACAGTTTGGGTAAACGGTAAAAAAGTGGGCGAACACAAAGGTGGTCGAACCACTTTTACGCTTGATATTACCAAAGTGGTTTCTTTAGAAAAAGAAAATCAGATTCTGGTAAAAGCTTCACATCCGTCCTTTATTGCTGATCTTCCTTGGGTTTGCGGAGGCTGTTCTGGCGAATGGGGATTCTCAGAAGGTTCTCAGCCAATGGGGATTTTTAGACCTGTTTCTTTAGTCGTTACCAACGATGTTAGAATCGAACCTTTTGGCGTTCATATATGGAATGATAAATCGGTTTCGAAACAAAAAGCGATTTTGCTTACTACGACAGAAATCAAAAATTACGGATCTTCAGATCGAAATTTAACTATTGAAAATGTGCTTTTTGATGCTTCAGGAAAAAAGGTTGTAAGCTCAAAAAGTACAGTTAAAAATACTTCGGGAGAAATAAAATCGGTTGCTCAGACTTTACCAGAAATTCAAAATCCGAAATTATGGTCGCCGTCGAATCCATATTTGTATAAATTGGTTACTTCTGTTTTTGAGAATGGAAAAATAATCGATCAATTAACAACGCCTTACGGAATTCGTTGGGTAAGCTGGCCAGTGAGTCGTGACGGAAAAGACAATCGTTTTTTCATTAATGATGAACCTGTTTTTATAAATGGTGTCTGTGAATACGAACATCAAATTGGAAACAGCCATGCGTTTTCAAACGAACAAATTCACGCTAGAATCGAACAGATCAAAGCAGGCGGATTTAACGCTTTTAGAGAAGCACATCAGCCTCATAATTTATTGTATCAAAAAGAATTAGACGAAAACGGAATCTTATTCTGGAGTCAATTTTCGGCGCATATTTGGTACGATACGCCGGAGTTCAAAGAAAATTTCAAAACTTTATTGCGCGAATGGGTTAAAGAACGCAGAAACAGTCCGTCGGTTGTCATGTGGGGATTGCAGAATGAAAGTACAATTCCGAAAGAATTTGCTGAAGAATGCACGCAGATTATTCGCGAAATGGATCCGTTATCAGCTTCACAAAGAATTGTAACGACTTGTAATGGAGGAGAAGGAACAGATTGGAATGTGGTTCAAAACTGGTCAGGAACGTATGGTGGAGATCCGTTAAAATACCATTTAGAAATGACGACTCAGTTATTAAACGGTGAATACGGCGCTTGGCGTTCTGCCGATTTACATACTGAAGGCGAATTCGATCAAAAAGGAACTTTAAGCGAGAACCGTTTTTCTCAATTAATGGAAATTAAAGTGAGAGAAGCAGAATCGGTTAGAGATAAAATTGCGGGACAATTCAATTGGCTTTTTGCTTCGCACGAAAATCCGGGACGCGTTCAGAATGGAGAAGGATTTAGAGATATTGATAAAGTCGGACCCGTAAATTACAAAGGACTTTTCACGATTTGGGGCGAACCAATGGATGCATTTTATATGTATCGTGCCAATTACGCTTCAAACAAAACCAATCCGATGGTGTATATTGTTTCGCACACGTGGCCAAGCCGTTGGGAAAAAGCTGGAATCAAAAACGGAATAGATATTTATTCGAATTGCGATGAAGTTGAATTGTTCAATGACGTGAATAAAATTTCACTTGGAAAATTGAAGAATCCAGGAATTGGAAAGCATTTTCAGTTTAATAATGTCAATATTCAATACAATGTTTTATACGCGGTTGGATATGTAAACGGAAAATCGGTTGCTAAAGATTATATCGTTTTGAATAATCTTCCAAAAGCGCCAAATTTAGAATCTTTAGTTGCTGATAAAACGGATATTTTAAAAGCTAAAAATGGTTTAAATTATATTTACAGAGTAAATTGTGGAGGTTCTGAATATACAGATAGTAACGGAAATACTTGGTTTACCGACACGCACAAAAGCGGGCAAAATACTTGGGGGTCTTTATCTTGGACAGATAATTTCGAAAAATTGCCAGACTTTTTTGCAAGTCAAAGAAGCAGTTTTGATCCTGTAAATGGTACAAAAGATCCAGAATTATTCCAGAATTTCAGATATGGAGTTGATAAATTACGTTACGAATTTCCTGCAGCAGACGGAGAATATGAAATTGAATTGTATTTCTCAGAACCTTGGTACGGAACAGGTGGCGGATTAGACTGCAAAGGCTGGCGTTTGTTTGATGTTGCTATTAATGATAATATAGTTTTAAAAGATTTTGATATTTGGGCAGAAGCGGGACATGATAAAGCGTTAAAGAAAACTTTTAAAGTTAAAAGCACTGGCGGAAAAATTAAAATTTCGTTTCCAAATGTAAAAACTGGACAAGCGATAATTTCGGCAATTGCAATCGGAACAAAAGATTATCACGCAAGACCAGCTGAAGAATCTCCGAGAAATATTCAGAATGTAAGTTTAGATGCTAAAGATTTTAAAATTGCTTCTTGGTTGGATATTAATTCAAAACAATATTCAAATTCTGAAGTTGTTTTTACCGAATTACCATCAGAAGTTTTTGGTGCAGATTATTTACAATTTTCTGCTAATTCAAAAGCTTCGGGCTCGTTTACAGCAAAAGAAGAATCAACAATTTTTGTTTTAGTAGATGATAAAACAAAGTCATTAAAAGGACTTTCAGATTATAAAAAGATTGAAGAAAAAGCGAAAAACAATAGCGGAGTTTCTTTTGATGTTTTCACTAAAAAAGTGAAGAAAGGTGAGAAAGTTCTTTTTGATAATGCAGAAACAATTTCGACAATTGCGGTTGTTCCAACTTATGATATGGGCGAAAAAGACGATTCAAGACCTGTCGTAATCATCGAAGCAGAAAAAACAAAAACAACAGGAATAGGAATCGAAAAAGGAAATTTCAAAAAAGCAGATTATGTTGAGTTCACTAAGAAAACAAACAACAGTATTGAATTTGAAGTAAAGCCAGGTGTTGCGGGAATTTATTTAATGCGTTTCCGTTTTATGAATCGAAATGAATTGCCAATGAAAGTAAAATTCAAAATGGAAGATGCATACGGAATTTTAATGAGAAACGACACTATTGAATTTTTCCCTTCGCCAGAAAAATGGAAAATTTTGAACACAACATCAGGTGGGTATATCAATGCAGGAACTTATAAAATTACTTTGGAAGGAGATGATTTGAAAGGGTTGATGTTGGATAATTTTGAGTTTCAGTAGGTTTTTTGTGAGGGACAAAGGTTTACAAGTTTTCATTGTAGAGACGCACCGCAGTGCGTCTACGTTCCAAATTTCAATACTGTGTGTTAGACGCACTGCAGTGCGTCTCTACGATAAACGTTGAGGAGTTACTTACGAAGATTTTTATTAAGCCTAGTTTGTCATTTCGAGGAACGAGAAATCACACGCGGGATTCTACAAAGAATGGAGATAACTGTGCGGAGTTTCTAGTGTGATTTCTCCCTTCGGTCGAAATGGCAAAAACAACGTATAGATTTAGATTAGAATAAAAAACATATTTATGATTAAACATAAAAACATCTTTCAAACTGTTACAATAGCATTATTGTTTTCAGTATCGATTTTTGCACAAAAACAAGCCAGAATTGTAGAAGACTTCAATAAAAATTGGAACTTCAAACTAGGAGAACACCCAGAAGCGATAAATGCCAATTTCAACGCATCAGATTGGAGAACGCTTCAATTACCTCATGATTGGAGTATTGAAGGTGCTTTCGATAAAGATGCTAAAACCAAACAAGCACAAGGATTTTTGCCTGCAGGAAAAGGCTGGTATCGTAAAACTTTTACTATTCCTGTGAACTGGAAAAATAAAACGATTTCAATTGAGTTTGATGGTGTTTTTAAGAACAGTGAAGTATTCATAAATGGCAAATCATTGGGAATGCGTCCAAATGGATATATTTCTTTTGGATATGATTTAACGCAGTATTTAAACTTCGGAAAATCGAATGTTATTGTGGTTAAGATCGATAATGATTCGCAACCCAATTCAAGATGGTATACAGGTTCTGGAATTTACAGAAATGTGAGATTAGTTGCTTCAGAAAAACTACATGTTGGAAAATGGGGAACTTTTGTAACTACGCCTGAAGTTTCAGCAGATAAATCAAAAGTACATTTTGAAGTTACGATTAATAATGATAACGCTTCCGCGAAAGAATTTAAATTGGTTACTTCGATTGTAGATGCAAAAAATGTAGAAGTTGCCAATATGACTTCAACAGAAAAAATCGGAGCTAAAACATCTGAAAAAAAGATTCATAATTTGGAAGTAAAACAGCCAAAATTATGGAATACAGAAAATCCGTATTTGTATAAAGTTATTACAAAAGTGTATGAGAAATCGAAATTGGTGGACAATTACGAAACGCCATTTGGATTTAGATTTTTCAATTTCGATTCAGAAAAAGGTTTTTCATTAAATGGTGTGCCAACTAAAATTTACGGAGTTTGTCTACATCACGACAATGGTGCTTTGGGTGCTGTAGAAAATATTCACGCTGTTAGAAGAAAACTGACTTTGATGAAAGAAATGGGAGCAAATGCTATTAGAATGTCTCACAATCCACATTCTTTAGAAATGATGCAATTGTGCGACGAAATGGGATTCATCGTTCAGGACGAAGCTTTTGACGTTTGGAAGAAGAAAAAAGTAACCAACGATTACCACAAAGATTGGGATGCTTGGCACAAACAAGATTTAGAAGATTTTATCAAAAGAGATCGTAATCATCCATCAGTTATGATGTGGAGTATTGGTAACGAAATTAGAGAACAATTCGACAGTACAGGAATTGCGATTACGAGAGAATTAGCTAAGATTGTAAAATCGTTAGATACGACTCGTCCCGTAACTTCTGCTTTGACAGAAAATGTTATAGAGAAAAACTTCATTTATCAATCTGGTGCTTTAGATCTTTTAGGATTCAATTACAAACATGAAGATTATAAAGATTTCCCAACTAAATTTAAAGGACAAAAAATATTAGCTTCAGAAAGTGTTTCGGCTTTAGAAACTCGTGGACATTACGATCAGTCGGATATTATTCAGGCTTGGCCAGTAAAACACGGAGCTCCATTTGATGGAAATGCAGATTGGACGGTTTCGGCTTACGATCAGGTAAAATCGTATTGGGGAGCAACGCATGAAGAAAACTGGAAAACCATTAAAAGTCAGGATTTCATGGCGGGAACTTTTATCTGGACTGGATTCGATTATATCGGAGAACCTGATCCGTATCCATTTCCTGCGAGAAGTTCGTATTTCGGAATTGTTGATTTAGCTGGACTTCCAAAAGATGTCTATTATATGTACCAAAGTGAATGGTCGAATAAAACAGTTCTTCATATTTTACCGCATTGGAACTGGAAAAAAGATCAGGAAATCAACGTTTGGGCGTATTACAACAATGCTGATGAAGTAGAATTATTCTTAAACGGAAAATCTCTTGGTAAGAAATCTAAACAAAATGATGATTTGCATATTTCATGGAAAGTGAAGTTTGAACCAGGAACATTAAAAGCGATTTCTAGAAAGAACGGAAAAGTAGTTTTAGAAAAAGAAATTCACACCGCTGGAGAAGCTTCAAAATTGGATTTGAAAACTGATAAAACGACAATCAAAAACGATACTTACGATTTAGTTTATGTAACCGTTTCAATGACAGATAAAGATGGAAATCTAGTTCCCGATGCAATGAATTTAGTTAATTTTGAAGTTACAGGCGGAGGAAAATTAGTTGGAGTCGATAATGGTTATCAAGCCAATTTGGAGTCGTTTAAAGCAAATTCCTGCAAGCTTTTTAACGGAAAATGTGTTGCGATTATTCAGTCAAACGGAAAAAAAGAAAATATTCAGTTAAAAGCGACTGCTGGGAATTTACAGGCTTCGACAATTGAAGTAAAAGTGAATTAATCTCGCAAAGTCGCCAAGACGCAAAGTTTTTTGAACCATATAAGTGATGTAAGTGATTTTAAGTTTTTACTTAATTGAACTTATATTACTTATATGGTTTATTTTTTATATAATCTTTGCATCTTAGCGACTCTGCGAGATTTTTTATAAGATGCTTTGAAGTATTTTTTTTATGACTTTTGTAGAATTAAACCTATATTAGCCTTAAATAATATAAAAGCCGAAAAATGACTTGTACAATTTATTCGCATCATTTAGGACTAGAAAAAATCAAACAAATATTCTTGTCTCATGTTCCTAAAGGTGTTTTTTCTACTAATGGTGAAAACCTCGAATTTGAAGTAAAAGGTGGCATCTTAAGTCCGTCAAAAAAAGTTACTATATTCTACAGAGAAAGAGCTGTTCCTTCTTATCAAATTCCGCAAATAGACGATTCTGAATTAACCGCCAATTTAAAAGGTTTGTATGGATTTGTAAATTCGTTACCGACTGAAAATGAAAAGGTAAAAGGATTATTTCTTCATAAGATACAAACTCTGAATTCTGAATTTTCTATTCGTGAAGACAAAGGAGAATTAAAAGAATTAAAACTCATAATAGCTGATTTAGCAAAGGAATTTGATGCCGTTTTATTTGTTCAGCCGAAAACTATTATTAGTAAATCTGAATCACAACATTTTCTGGATAAAGATTTAAATCTAATTATTGATACAGAAGGAAAATGTGAAATAGAGGATTTAAAAGTTAACATCAATTCAGAATATTTTGATAACGATCAGACAGAATTAGATGAAGATCAAATAGAAAGAAAAGCTAAAAACGAAGCAATTCTTGAAAGAGAAAATATAAAAATAAACAAGCATTTGCCTTGTATTGAATCGGAAAAAGAAACTACAATTCGATCAGCAAAGGAAATCGCAGAAAGAGTAAGTGTTTTGACGGTGACCAATTTAGTTGCCTTTAATAACATTTCTTCTGAAGAAGCTGTTGATTATTTACAGGAATATAAACTTTGGGAATCTGTAACAGAAGGAGAAAAAGAGTTTTTAGCAAATCCGACGGAAGACAAAAAAATGTATGAAACTTGGAAATGTGAAGGAATTTGGATTTTAATGTGGGCTTTGAAAAAAGTAGATGACCTTGATTTTCCAAACGAATTTTGCGATCTTGGAAATATTGGTGAAGAAAATTATCCTGTGGGAAAAAACAAAGATCCGTTTAAGTTTATAAATTCAATTCATGAAGTTCGATCTAAAAAAGAAATTTTAGACGCAGCCGATTTGTATTATAGATATAATTGGGCTTGTGTAGACGAAAGAATTAAAGGAAATCAAATTGAAGGTATTAATCCTGGAATTGTTTACGAAAGACAATATGCACTCAATTGGCTAATTCATTACATGGATCAAGATTGGGATAATGTAACTTGCGATACTTAATATTGCTCGCAAAGTCGCGAAGCCTCAAAGTTTTTGAACCATATAAGTTATGTAAGCAATTTTAAGTTTTAACTTAATTAAATTTATATGACTTATATGGTTTGATTTTTTTGACATAATCTCTGCGTCTTTGTGACTTTGCAAGATTCTTTTATATATTTATAAAAAAACAAAATGGCACCAACATTCTTTGCAGATCAATCAGACTTTAGAAAATGGCTAGAGAAAAACCATCAAAACGAGAAAGAACTTTTAGTTGGTTTTTATAAAGTTACAAGTAAAAAGCCATCCATGAGCTGGTCAGAATCTGTAGATCAAGCGCTTTGTTTTGGTTGGATTGATGGTGTTCGAAAATCTGTCGATAAAGACAGTTATACAATTCGTTTTACTCCTAGGAAGCCTTCAAGTATTTGGAGCGCTATCAATATTCAGAAAATAGAAGATTTAACGAAAGCAGGTTTAATGACCGATGCTGGTTTAAAAGCATTCAGCTTTAGAACAGAAAATAAATCGAAAATATATTCGCACGAGAAAAAGCCTGTTCCGCTTTTAGAAACTTATGAAAAGGAATTTAAAAGCAATAAAATAGCTTGGGAGTTTTTCGAAAAACAAGCTCCATCGTACAAGAAAGTTATGATTCATTGGATTATGAGTGCGAAACAAGAAAAAACACAGTTGTCAAGACTTGAAAAAACAATTGTAGAAAGCGAAAAGCAAAAAAGAGTGATGTAGCAAAATCGGATAAAAATGCTTATTTTAGTGAACTGACTTATAGTTGCACTATGAAAATAGAAAATACCACAACAATAAAAGGGGAGATTTTGCTGGGTATTATTTTTGCCCTCGAATTATATGCTTTACCCGTACAATTTTATTTACTGCTAAAAGGATCTGAATTTACTTTTTTCAGCGCTGCAGTGCGTTTCTTTAGCTTCTTTACCATTTTAACCAATAGTATAGTTTTCATTTGTGGAGCGATTTTATTCTTTGGCGGAAAATCTATAATAAATTCGTTTTTCAGAAAATGTACAACTCTCACCGCTATAACAGTTTATATTCTAATTGTTGGAATCGTTTTTAACTTGCTTCTTCGTTCGCTTATTGATTTAAAAGGACATCATCTTATTGTGAGCGAAATATTTCATACGGTTGTTCCAACTTTATTTTTCTTTTATTGGCTGTTTTTTGTTAGCCCAGAAAGAATCTCTTTTAAGGTTATTTTGTTTTGGTTAGTTTATCCGATTATTTATATTATCTATACTTTATTTCACGGAATAATGACCAATTTTTATCCGTATCCTTTTATTGATGCAACTAAATTAGGTTTTAAAACAGCTATTATAAATGGAGCTTTTGTTTTAATTGCTTTTGTGGTTTTGTCGATGATTTTAATTGCTATTTCTAAAATCAGAACAAAAACGATTTAAAATCTGCTGTTTATTGAAATTCTATTTAATAGATTTCTTTATGCCTTTCTAATCAGTAATTGGTAAAAAGATGTATTTTATTCTTTGTTTTTTTCTTCGGAAATTTTTCGATGTACTTCCGATTTCATCAATTTAATAGATCAAAAATATCTTGTTTTTTGTATCTAAACTTCACTTTTGAATTATAATTGCTTCTTTTTTAGATTTTTATACAGAAAAAATATTATCTAAATACCCTGTAGTTACTGGTTTAACTAATTAATTAGTATAAATATTAATCAATTAGTTTTGCTACTAATTAATTAGTAGTTATATTTGTCAAAAGATTTCTACTATGATAAAATTAGCCAAACGAGAAGAACAGATTATGCAGGTTTTTTGGGATTTAAACAAAGCCTTTATTAGAGATATTATTCCATTGTTGCCAGATCCGAAACCACATTATAATAGTGTTGCGACGATTGTCAAAATATTAGAAGAAAAAGGATTTCTAAATCGAGAAACAATAGGGAATATGCATTGCTTTTTTCCAGTAATTCAAAGAGAAGAATACCAACAATTTGCGCTTAAAGATATTGTAAGTCAGTATTTTGATAATTCGTACCCGCGAATGCTTGCCTTTTTTGCCAAAGAGCAAAAATTAACCGAAAATGAATTGGAAGAAATCGTAAACATGATAAAAAAAGATTCTATATGATACCTTATATTCTATACACAGCGCTTATTCTTTTTGCCTGCCTTATGTTTTATAAGTTGCTTTTGCAGAAAGAAACTTTTTATAATTTGAATAGATTTGTTTTGCTTGCCTGCATGCTAGTGGCTTTTACTTTGCCATTGCTTCCAATTCCGCAACAATTCTCACTTCAAAAACAGAAAGAAACTGTAGCTATTCCTTCCGCTAAAAAAACAGATGTAAAAGAATCAACTACTGAGCTGAAAACAATTCCTGTAAATGAAGTTTTAGTAAATGAAACCAAGCAACAATTTAATATGGCTTTGGTTATGCAGTGGATAGTTTATTTGTATTGGTTTGGTGTTATTGTTTTTGCGCTTAATTTCTTGATGCAGGCCGTTATATTACTTTACAGAGCATATACATCTGAGATTATTCGGGATGGAAAATTTAGAATTGTCGAAATAACAGGTGATAAAGCACCTTGTTCTTTTGCTAATAATATTTTTATAAATCCTGAAAAATACGAATGGGAAACGTACAATCAAATTCTGCTGCACGAAAAAATTCATATCGAGCAAAAACATACTATTGATCTTTTGTTGGCAGAGATTGTTCTTGTTTTTCAGTGGTTTAATCCTTTTGCTTGGCAATGGCGAAAAGCATTAGAAAGTAATCTTGAATTTTTGACCGATAACGAAATGTTGCAACAAGGCAGCGTAGAAAAAGAAAGTTATCAATTTAGTCTGCTTAAAGTAGCGGCGCCACAATTTCCTTTGAGTCTTACAACTAACTATAATCAATCATTACTCAAAAAACGAATCATTATGATGAATTCAAAAAAATCAAACGTAAACACAACATGGAAATATTTTTTCCTGTTGCCATTATTGGTATTGTTTGCCTGCCTTTTTAATCAACCGGCAGCGCAAAGTCAGACGCTAACTTCGACTCTTAAAAAAGAAGAAACAAAAGCGCAATCAAACACTCACAAAGGAATTGAAAACGAAGGAAACTGGTTTGCTACAATCAATGGCAATACGGTAAATATGCAATTTCAAAACGATGGGCAAAGCAATTCTTCCTTCACTCTTGATATTAGTGAATTTAGCGGATTAGCAAAAGATAAACAAGGAACATTTTCTCTAACACGTGAAGCAGGAACAATGAACTTTACTGGGAAATTTGAAGGAAATAGCGGAATGGGAACGTATAAATTTGTTGCTAATAAAAATTTCACCAAAGAGATGGCTGCGCAAGGCGTTACATTGGCAGAAGACACAGATCTTATGGTTTTCTTTATGGTAAACATAAAAACGTCTTATGTAAAAATGCTGCATAAAAAAGGGTATAAAAGTGTAGACAAGGAACAATTAATTCCGTTGGCGGCTTTAAACGTAAATGAAGATTATATCAATTCTATTAAAAATGCTGGAATTGGAAATATTGATATTGAAACACTAATTCCTTTTAAATCTTTAAACATTGATAAAGCTTTTATTGAAGATATTATTAAATCGGGTTATAAAAATGTTTCACCAGAAAATCTAATCGCTTTAAAGTCTCAGAATATTGACGGAAAGTATATTAATGATTATCGTTCTTCAACAAAAACAAAAAAGAATGAAAACGGAGAAGAAGATGAGGACAATATTATGGCTTTCAAAACTTTAAATATAGATAAAGCTTATATTGATTCTTTTAAGAAAATGGGCTATAATGATCTTTCAAACGACGATTTAATAGCTTTAAAAGCTTTAAATGTTACTCCTGAATATATTGGCCAATTTGAAAAAGTAGGTTATAAAAACATTTCTTCCGAAAATCTTGCTGCTTTAAAATCGCAAAATATCACAGCAGATTTAATTAAGGAATATAAAGATTTAGGTTTTTCAGATCTAGATTTAGATGATGTTGTGGGGGCAAAAGCGGTTGGTGCAACGCCAACTTTCATTAAAGCTATGAGAGAAAAAGGACATAACTTTAAAGACATTGGAAAGTATATAGCTTTAAAAGCAGTTGTTGGCAACTAAGCTGCTATTGCTTTTGATAATTAAAGCAATACATTTTCTCTGCAAATAAAATATTCAAGTTGTAAGACTACAATCAAAATATACAAAAGCCCAGATCTAAAGATTTGGGCTTTATTTTTTTAGGCAATTTCAAAAAGTAGTATATCCAACGAATTATTAAAACAAAATCATTTCAACCAAAACACTTTAAAATCCGTCATTGGTCGAAATTCTACACAACAGATTTCAAATTGTACTACATTTATGCTTTATAGACTATTTTAAAGCAGATCAGAATGAAAAAAATATTCCTTTCCTTATGTCTTTTTGGTATAATTTCTAATGTTTCGAGTCAGGAATTGGCGAATGCTCCAAAGCCTTTTGGACCTCTTCCGACGCAGAAACAAATCGATTGGCAGGAAATGGAATTTTATGCTTTTGTGCACTTTTCATTAAATACTTTTACGAATAAAGAATGGGGTTACGGAGACGAATCGCCAGAACTTTTTAATCCGTCGCAATTAGACGTTCGTCAATGGGCGCGCGTGGTTAAAGAAGCTGGAATGAAAGGAATTATTCTCGTTGCTAAACATCATGACGGTTTCTGTTTATGGCCTTCTGCATATACAGAACGTTCTGTAAAAAATTCTCCTTGGGAAAACGGAAAAGGTGATTTGGTTAAAGAATTGGCTGCAGCTTGTAAAGAATACGATTTAAAGTTAGGATTGTATCTTTCGCCTTGGGATAGAAATCATCCGCAATATGGAAAACCTGAATACATCACGTATTTTAGAAATCAGTTAAAAGAATTATTGACCAATTACGGAGATGTTTTCGAAATGTGGTTTGATGGTGCAAACGGTGGTGACGGTTATTATGGCGGAGCAAATGAAACAAGAAAAATCAACTCGCTTACTTACTATAATTGGGACGAAACCTATAAACTAATTTACAGTATTGCGCCAAAAACTTTGGTTTGGGGAGTCGGGCCTTCAGAAGCAAGATGGATTGGAAATGAAGAAGGACGCGCAGGAAAAACTAATTGGTCTTTATTGCGTCAGAAAGATGAGTTGGCTGGAAAAGTACATTACTCAGAATTTATGTCAGGACATGAAGACGGAGAAAAATGGGTTCCAGGCGAAGCCGATGTTTCGATCAGACCAGGATGGTTTTATCATTCAGTTGAAGACGATAAAGTGCGTTCGCTTGACGAAATGGTTGACATTTATTACGAATCGATTGGACGAAATGCAACTTTATTATTGAATCTTCCTGTTGATACAAGAGGTTTGGTTCATGAAAATGATGAAGCAAGATTAAAGGAATTGGTTGCAACAATCAAAGCCGATTTTAAAACAGAATTATTAAAAGGAACAAAAGTTCAAGCTTCAAACACAAGAGCAACCGATTCTAATTTCGGGCCTCAAAATGTAATTGATGGAAATAAAGACACTTATTGGGCAACAGACGATAAAGTAAAACAGGCAACAATCGAATTTACTTTTAAAAAGCCAACAGCAATCAATAGGATTTTACTTCAGGAATATATTAAACTCGGACAGCGCGTAAAAGCGTTTTCTGTTGAAGCTAATGTAAATGGACAATGGAAAACGATCGCCAATGAAACTACAATTGGTTATAAAAGAATTCTACGTTTAGATCGTGTTATAGCTTCTGCAATTAGAGTGAATATTTTGGATGCAAAAGCTGGATTTGTAATCAGTACAATTGAAGCTTATAATGCGCCAACTTTCGTTAAAGAACCTCAAATTTTTAGAGATAAAAATGGTTTGGTTACGCTTAAAGCGGAAGAAGGAAATGCAGTTTATTATTCGCTTGACGGAAAAAATCCTTCGGAAAAAAGCATTTTATACAAAGCGCCATTTGTTTACAATAAAGCGGTTGAAATTAAAGCTATTTCGAGGAATACGAAAGAGAAGATCAACAGCGCAGTTAAATCGGCTAAATATGGTGTTTCTAAAGAAAAATGGAAAGTGATTTCTATTTCAAGCGGTGACAATAAATCGGTAGAAAGAATTATTGATGGAGATGCCAATACAGATTGGGAATTTGGAAATAACGAAAATAAACTACCTCAGTCGATAATTATCGATATGGGCGAGACAAGAAATATTAGTGGTTTTACTTTTACTCCAAAACAAATAGGAAGTAATTCGAATTTGATTTCAAATTATGAGTTTTATACGAGCGAAGATAATATCACTTGGACCAAACAATCGGAAGGAGAATTCTCTAATATCAAACACAATCCAATTGAGCAAATTAAGACTTTTGCTGCAGTAAAAGCAAGGTTTTTAAGATTTGTAGCTACGGCTGCTGTAGGAAATGGGCAAAGTGTTTCGATTGCCGAAATTGGGGTTGTTGAATAATTATCTTTTTAGAAGCTTTCAAAATAGCTTAGCATTCTTATTTTGTCTTTTGCCGAAGCGCAGTCGTTATTAGTCGAATTTTTGACAGTAACGGATTATTTAATTCTACTTTTATCTTAAGAAATTAAATGACAAGGCAAATGATTAAAGAAGATATAGGTTTTAGAGAAGCAGGGAAATTTGAAGAAACTCGTTTTGAGAAAATTCACAATGTTATTTTCGAATCGTCGCAAGAAGCTTCTTTACTTGTCGCACAAGAAATTGCCAATTTAATTCAGAGAAAAAACGAGCTAAACGAGCCTTGTGTTTTAGGTTTGGCTACGGGTTCTTCGCCAATTAAGGTTTATGAAGAATTGGTTAGAATGCACAAAGAAGAAGGTCTGAGTTTTGAAAACGTTGTGACTTTCAATTTAGATGAATATTATCCGATGGATAAAAATGATATTCAAAGCTATTATCATTTTATGCACGAGCATTTATTCAATCATGTCAATATTCTTCCAGAAAATATCAATATTCCAGATGGGCAGGTGAGTGCGGAGGAATTACAGCAATATTGTATCGATTATGAGATGAAAATTAAATCGTATGGAGGTTTAGATTTTCAGCTTTTAGGAATTGGTAGAACAGGGCACATCGGGTTTAATGAGCCAGGTTCTCACGTTAATTCTGGAACCAGAAGTATTACTTTGGATCATATCACGCGTGTCGATGCGGCTTCTTCTTTTTTAGGAATTGATAATGTTCCTAGAAAAGCCATTACAATGGGAATAGGAACCGTAAGAAATGCAAAAAGAATCGTTTTGCTTGGCTGGGGAATCAGTAAAGCAGGAATTATAAAAAAGACAATCGAAGGAGAAGTTTCTTCGCACGTTCCAGCTACGTATTTACAAGAGCATCACAACACAACATTTGTTCTAGATACAGAAGCTTCGTCTGAATTGACAAGAGTTAAAACGCCTTGGCTGGTTAAATCTTGCGTTTGGACAGACGAATTAAAATTAAAAGCGGTGGCTTGGTTAAGTGAGTTGACTAAGAAACCTTTCCTGAAACTGACGGATAAAGATTATAACGACAACGGAATGTCGAGTCTTTTGACGGAAGAAGGAACTGCATACGATTTGAACATTAAGATGTTTAATAAAATGCAGCAAACCATCACTGGATGGCCGGGCGGAAAACCCAATGCAGATGATACTTACAGACCGGAGCGTTCCACGCCGGAGAGAAAAAGAATTATCATTTTCAGCCCGCACCCAGACGATGATGTAATTTCTATGGGAGGAACTTTTGATCGTTTGGTAGAGCAAGGACATGAGGTTCATGTAGCGTATCAGACTTCTGGAAATATTGCAGTTTCTAATGAAGAAGCTCTAAAGTTTGCAGAAATTTCAAAAGCTGTGAATCCAGATTCTAAAGTTTCACAGGATATTATAGATTTCCTTACAAATAGAAAAGGAACAGAAATCGATTCGCCTGAAGTTAGAAAATTAAAAGGATTAATTAGAAGAAGCGAATCTTTTGGAGCGACTCGTTACATTGGTTTGTCAGATTCTAACGTAAACTTTTTAGATCTTCCGTTTTACGAAACAGGAACAGTTAAAAAGAATAATCTTTCAGATGCAGATGTCGACATTATGTGTGACATTATTGAAAGAATAAAACCGCATCAAATTTATGCCGCTGGAGATTTAGCAGATCCGCACGGAACTCATAAAGTATGTTTAGACAGTTTGTTTGAAGCTTTGAAAAGATTAAAACATAATGACTTTATGAACGATTGCTGGGTTTGGCTGTACCGAGGCGCGTGGCATGAATGGGAATCGTACCAAATTGACATGGCAGTTCCAATGAGTCCTGACCAGGTTTTAAAGAAACGACATGCAATTTTTTATCACCAATCTCAAAAAGACGGAGTAATGTTCCAAGGTGATGACAGTAGGGAGTTTTGGGTGCGAGTTGAAGACAGAAATAGATTGACTGCAGAAAAATATCACAGCTTAGGTTTAGCAGATTATTCGGCTATCGAAGCGTTTAAAAGATATCACTTTTAGTGGTTTTGCAGCAATAAAGATAATAGACTATTTCATGGTTTATTTTGGTTAGTTACCTATAATTGAGAAAAAATGCGGTCGTGGTTGGCCGCATTTTTGTTTTTATTTTTTTTTTACCGCAAAGGCGCTAAGAATTACGCAAAGTTCGCTAAGGTTTTTTACACAGAGTGCACGGAGTTTTTTACGCAAAGTTCGCAAAGATTTATTCTTTGGCTGTGCGAATATTGAGAATAAAAAAGTTCGCAAAGCTATACGGATAGCTTTGCGAACTTTGATTTCTTTTTAGGGTTAATACAAAAAAAACTTTGCGAACTTTGCGTAAATCTTAGCGCCTTTGCGGTAAAAATAAAACTTAGCGTTAAATAAACTAAATAGAAGAATTCAAGATTTTCTGTTTTACTTCGTCGATATAAGATCTTCCTATAACATATCTAAGACCTTCAATTTCAATGCTGTTTCCTTCAACGGCATCAATTTTGTCAATTGCAATTGTGTATGATCTGTGGATTCTTATAAAATCTCTTTCTGGTAATAAACTCGTAAAATCAGATAAAGTACTGTGAATGATAAACTTTCCAGAAGTTGTACTGATTTTTAAATAATCTTTTAAGCTTTCGATAACTAGAATTTCGTTCAAGAAAATCTTTTTCATTTTTTTCTTGTCGATCTTAACGAAAATAAAAGGATTCTCTTTACTGTTTTCTTGTGGTGTTTTAGTAGTGTTATTAAGGCGTTTGTTTATTTTGTTTACCGCTTTCATTAATCTCGGAAACTCAATTGGTTTTACCAGATAATCTAAAACATCAAGCTCATAAGTTTCAATCGCAAACTGATCGTAAGCACTTGTAATAATAAGCAAAGGAGGATTTTCTAAACTTTTAATAAAATTAATACCGTCCAAAACAGGCATGTTAATGTCTAGAAAAATTACATCTATAGTATTGTTTTTTAAGAAATTTAATCCTTCAATAGAATTGCTAAAAGTATTTACCAATTCTAAATCTTCAATCTGTTCAATATAATTCTTAATAACGTTTATTGCCAATGGCTCATCATCGATAATTAAACACTTTATTTTCATTTGTACTGTTATTTTTGGCCGATATGTGGTTTTTTGTAGGTATAGTTTTCTAAACTTATAAAAGCTGGGGTTAAGTGACTTTTATAACTAGTTTAACGACAAAAATATTCTTTTTATTTTTAAATGAAAGCTTATAGTCACTTTTATTATATCCTAATTCGAGTCTTTTCTTTACGTTTTCAATACCTATACCACTTGACTTGTTAAAATTATCTTTATGTACGGTAAATTCGGGCATTGGGTTTGAAATGGTGAAGTATAAATAATCTCCTTTTACTTTAAAATTAATATCAATGACAACATTTCCAGTGTTTTTGTTTACGCCGTGTTTAAAAGCATTTTCGACGAAAGTCAAAAGCAATACCGGTGAGATTTCTTTATCATGAATATCTCCAGAAATATACATGTTTACTTCAAGGCGTTCGCCGTTTCTAATTCTTTCCAAATCCAGATAATTCTGAATACACATGATTTCATTTTCAAGAGTCTGCTTTTTGCCTTTTGTTTCATAAAGCATATAGCGCATCAATTCTGAAAGCTTTAAAACGATTTTTGGTGTTTTATTTGATTTTTCTACCGAAAGCGAATAAATATTATTTAAGGTATTAAAGAAGAAATGCGGAGAAATCTGCGACTTTAAAAACAATAATTCGGTTTCTAGCTGCGATTTTTCTAAATCGGTAACACGTCTTTGTTCCTTCAAGAAATCTAAAGTAATTTTAATTGCTGTAACAAATGTCATTACGTACAATTCGCCCATCATCATATCTATCGTGTAGTTAAGTGTGAGCGTGTTTATGGTTTGCGGACCTTCTGGCCAAACATCATGAGTAATCAATAAATAAGTCAAGTTGAATTTTATTACAACCATGACAAAAATAGCCGACAATACGGTTACTATATATAGGAAGTATTTTTTGCGATAAACGAAATAAGGCATCAAAACCAAAATATTCAGATAACACAAAGCCATGTGAATAGGAAATCCAAGTAAAGTGGTTTTTAAAGAGTAAACGTAATCGTTAAAATAGCTTCCCCATCGGAATGTATTAAACACAAAATACGTCAGCCAAAAGTAAACATGATAACGTATAGGTAAACTATAAGGTTTGCTGGAGTTGAAAATCATAATCGTAGAATAGAATGTCGTTTGTTACTATTTTTTGATGTTTAGAGCTGTTTAAATGTCGTCCGTCTAAAAATATTTTGGTAAAAGTTGAATTTATCTAAATTTAAAGTTAAATTAATATTGTTTTGATATGAGGAAAATTACGCTGCTTTCTCTGACGGTAATTTTTACTGCAAGTTGCAAAATAAATGTAGATAAAAATAAACATCCGCAAAGTTTTGCAACAAATTATGTAGATCCTTTTATAGGTACTGGAGGTCACGGACATACGTATCCGGGTGCAACGGTTCCGTTTGGGATGCTGCAAGTGAGTCCAGATAATGGAATTTCGAGCTGGGACTGGTGTTCAGGCTATCATTATTCTGACTCTATAGTTTCTGGATTTAGTCATTTACATTTAAGCGGGACAGGAATCGGTGATTTGGCAGATATTTTATTTATGCCGACAAACAAAAAGTTAGACTTAACCGCCAAAGCCGCTTCACGCGATTTCTTACCGTATAAATCAAAATATAATCATGTTAACGAAAAAGCAATACCGGGTTATTACCAAGTTTTTCTTGAAGATCCTAAAATCAATGTAGAATTAACATCTACGCAAAGAACCGCATACCATAAGTATACCTATAATAATAACGACACACAATCTGTTGTGGTCGATTTAGGTTTTGCCATTAACTGGGATAAAGCGACAAAAACAGCTATTACAGTTGAAGATGCGAATACAATAAGCGGTTACCGTTTCAGCACAGGTTGGGCAAAAAATCAGAAAGTATTTTTTGTAGCGAAGTTTTCTAAGCCAATCACAGAATCGATTATTACAGCTGATAAAAAAGTTGTTTCTGGGAAAAATGCTGAAGGCGAAAATACAGCTCTTCAATTATTCTTCGATTCTAAAAATTCTAAAGAATTAGGCGTAAAAGTGGCGCTTTCTTCAGTTAGTATCGCTAATGCGAAAGATAATCTGGAAGAAAACAGAGAGTTCGAAAAAGTAAAAACTGATGCTTCTGAAGTTTGGAACAAAGCTTTAAGCAAAATTACAGTTGAAACTCCAGTAGATTCTTTAAAAACAATTTTTTACACCGCTTTATATCACGCTCAAGTTGCGCCAGTTACATACAGCGACAAAAACGGACAATTTAGAACGGAAGACGATAAAATTGTTACTTCAAAAAATTATACAGCATATTCTACATTATCTCTTTGGGATACATTTAGAGCTGAAAATCCGTTACTTACTATTTTAGATCCGAATAGAGTTTCTGATATGGTTAACTCCATGTTAGCCTATTACGAAACTAAAAAGATACTTCCGGTTTGGACATTATATGCTAATGAAACCAATACAATGACAGGATATCATTCGATTCCGGTTATTGTTGATGCTTATTTAAAAGGTATCAAAGGTTTTGATGCTGAAAAAGCTTTTGAAGCAATGAAAGCAACGATGATGCAAGACGAACGTGGCTTGAACTTCTATAAAAAATACGGATACATTCCATATAATTTATTAGACGAATCGGTTACCATTACTTTAGAATATGCTTATGATGATTGGTGCGTTGCGCAAATGGCGAAAGCTCTAGGAAAACAAGCAGATTATGAGTTTTTCTCTAAACGTGCAAAAGCTTACGAATATTTATTTGATTCGAAATCTGGTTTCATGAGAGGAAAATCAGAAGACGGAAAATCTTGGAATGAACCTTTCGACCCAAAACACTCTAACCACAGAGAACATACCGATTATACTGAAGGAAATGCTTGGCAACACAGCTGGTTTGTGCCTCATAATGTGGACAATTTCATTAAACTTCACGGTGGAAATGACATCTTTACAAAACGTTTAGAACAATTATTTACAGAGAGTTCTGAGATTACAGGAAACAATGTTTCAGCAGATATTTCTGGTCTAATCGGACAATATGCACACGGAAACGAGCCAAGTCACCACATTGCTTATATGTTTAATCACGCTGGTCAGCCTTGGAGAACACAATATTGGGTGCGTCATATTTTGGATACGCAATATAATACAACTGCTAACGGTCTTAGTGGAAATGAAGACTGCGGACAAATGTCAGCTTGGTACGTATTCAGTTCTATGGGATTATATCCAATGAATCCAGCTTCTGGAGAATACGAAATTGGAAGTCCGATTTTCGAGAAATCAACTTTAAATCTTCCAAACGGAAAAACTTTTGTGATTGAAGCAGAAAATGTTTCAGAGAAGAATTTCTATATCCAATCGGCTACTTTAAACGGAAAAGCATTCAGTAAAACAGCTATTTCTCACCAGGAAATGCAAAATGGAGGCGTACTTCATTTTGTAATGGGATCGCAGCCAAATAAAAATTGGGGATTATAATAAAATAAACATAAAACGAACTAACCAATAATACATAATAATTAATGAACATTATCGACGTATCAATCATTTTAATCTATATCGTACTCTCGGTCGGTATTGGAATCTGGATTTCAAGAAAAGCATCAAAAGGGCTTGATGATTATTTCCTTGGAGGAAAATCAATCAAATGGTATTTTTTAGGATTGAGCAATGGCTCAGGAATGTTTGATGTGTCAGGAACTTCCTGGATGATTGGAGTTTTGTTTTTATATGGAGTAAAAAGTTTCATGTTTATGTGGCTTTGGCCAATTTGGAATCAGATTTTCGTGATGATGTTCCTCGCAGTCTGGATTAGAAGATCGAAAGTAATGACTGGTTCTGAGTGGATTTTAACTCGTTTTGGAAGCGATCAGGCTGGTAAAGCTTCACATATTATTGTTGCGATTTTTGCGATTATTTCGACAATTGGTTTCATCGCTTATTTCTTCGTTGGAATCGGAAAATTTGTAACAATTATTCTTCCTTGGGATTTGACAGTTCACATGAATGGTGGAGTTTTCTTGACTTCAGAACAAGCTTATGCCTTGCTAATCATTTTCTTAACTACCATTTATACAGTTAAGGGCGGAATGTTTTCTGTAGTTGCGACAGAGGTTGTACAATATATTATTATGATTGTTGCGGGAGTTTTAATTGCGGGTTATGCATTCATTAATTATACAGATATTCAAATCAATTCGGTTATTACACCAGAATGGAAAAATGTTTTCTTCGGATGGGAATTTGAAACACAATGGAGCGATAAATTCGAAACATTCAACAGATTAATTGATACAGAAGGTTATAAAATGTTTGGCGCTTTCATCGGAATGACACTTTTCAAAGGATTCTTCGCGAGTGTGGCTGGTCCAACTCCAAGTTACGATTTACAACGTGTTCTTTCTACAAAATCGGTTAAAGAAGCGGCTTATATGAGTGGTTTCACGAACTTGATTTTATTCATTCCTAGATATTTATTAATCACAGGAATTGTGGTCATTGCTTTGGTAAATTTAGCTCCAGAATTAAATGCAAACGTAAATTTAACCGGCGCAGATTTAGAGTTATTAATGCCAAAAGTGGTAAATCTTTATATTCCAGTTGGAATTAAAGGAATTCTTCTTGCAGGTCTTTTAGCGGCGTTCATGTCTGGATTCTCTGCTTTCGTAAATGCAGGGCCGGCATATATTGTAAATGATATTTATAAAAAATATTTCAAGCCAGTTGCTTCAAACAAACATTATATCAAAGTGAGTCAGATTTCATCTTTCTTAGTGGTTGGACTTGGAGTTTTCATGGGATTCTTCGCAGATTCTATCAACTCGTTAACACTTTGGATTACAAGTGCTCTTTACGGAGGTTACGTTGCAGCGAACTTCCTAAAATGGATTTGGTGGCGTTTTAACGGATGGGGTTATTTCTGGGGAATGGTTGGCGGCTTAATTGCAGCTTCTCTTCAATTCGTTTTAGATCAAAACAAAGGAAATTTAGCTGCTGGAACTTTTTTACATGATCTTTCACAAGTGCCATCAATTTACTTGTTCCCATTAATTTTCGGAATGTCAATTTTAGGCTGTCTTTTAGGAACTTACCTAAGCAAACCAACAGATATGGAAGTTTTAAAATCTTTTTATTCAAATGTAAGACCTTGGGGATTCTGGAATCCGGTTTACAAACAATTAAAAGCAGAGGATCAGTCTTTCCAAAAAAATAATGATTTCTATTTAGATATGATGAATTGTGTTATCGGAATTATTTGGCAGTCAAGTATGATTTTGCTTCCGATTTACTTCATCATCAGAGATTATCCAAAAGCTGGTGTGGCTTTAGTGGTTTTCTTTGTGACTACTACGGTGCTGAAATTTACTTGGCTGGATAGAGTTAGGAAGATTGAAGAGTAGATTTTTAGAAGAAAGAAAATAGAAGCAAGAAGAAAGAATTTTGAGTAGAGAATTTCTCTGCAGTTTGTCATTCCGAGGAACGTGGAATCTCCACGAGTAACTCGACAAAGATAGACGACAAAGATTGTGACATAGCCCATAGTTTCAACTATGGGAACGCATAGAAACTCTACAAAGATTGGCCAATAACGAGACGGAGCTTCTTGCGGAGATTTCTCCTTCGTCGAAATGACAAAACTGAGTGGATATTCTAATAAAATAAGCACTCAAAACAAAAAACAAGCATAAAAAACTAATAAATAAAAAACAAAAAAAATGAGTACTATTCCTTGGCAAGACAGACCCGAAAACAGTAAAGATGTAATGTGGAGATATTCTGAGAATCCAATTATCGACAGATATTCGATTCCTTCATCAAACAGTATATTCAATAGTGCAGTTGTACCTTTTGGAGACGGATATGCTGGGGTTTTCAGATGTGATAACAAAGCGGTTCAAATGAACATTTTTGCTGGTTTCAGTAAAGATGGTATCAATTGGGACATCAATCACGAACCAATTGAGATGAAATCTGGTAATACAGAAATGATCGAATCGGCTTATAAATATGATCCTCGTGTGGTTTGGATTGAAGATCGCTACTGGATTACGTGGTGTAATGGTTACAACGGACCAACTATCGGAATTGGTTATACTTTCGATTTTAAAGAATTTTTCCAATGCGAAAATGCCTTTTTACCATTCAACAGAAACGGAGTTTTATTCCCTCAAAAAATTAATGGTAAATATGCGATGTTAAGCCGTCCAAGTGATAACGGACACACACCTTTTGGAGATATTTGGATTAGCTACAGCCCAGATATGAAATATTGGGGAGAACACAGATTAGTGATGAAACCATCTCCGTTTGAGCAAAGTGCTTGGCAATGTACGAAAGTGGGCGCAGGACCAATTCCAATTTTAACTGATGAAGGATGGTTAATGATTTACCACGGAGTTATCAATACTTGCAACGGTTTCCGTTATGCAATGGGTTCAGCACTTTTAGATGTTGATTCGCCAGATCAAGTAAAATACAGAACACAACCTTATTTATTAGGACCAGCAGAAACTTATGAAATGGTTGGAGACGTTCCAAACGTAGTATTCCCATGTGCAGCTTTACACGATACAGAAGAAGATAAATTGGCTGTTTATTACGGTGCAGCTGATACTCACGTAGCCATTGCTTTCGGAAAATTAAGTGAAGTAATCCAGTTTACAAAAGATAATAGTTTATAATATAAAGATGCATAGTAGAAGTAATTTATTGTCCCTTGCCGTTTTTTTTGTTGGTTTGATGGGTTATGCGCAATCTGAAAAAGAGGTTACACCGAAAAGTTATATTGCATATAAAACTTCAAAAGAAATTGTTATTGACGGAGACGGCGCAGATAAAGACTGGGAAAAAGCATCTTGGACAACTCCTTTTGTCGACATAGAAGGTGTTGAAACTCCAAAATACAAGACTCAAGTCAAAATGTTATGGGACGATAAATACTACTATATCTTGGCAAAAATGGAAGAGCCTCATGTTTGGGCAAATCTAAGACAACGCGATACGATTATTTTTTATAATAATGATTTTGAGGTTTTTATTGATCCAGATAATGATACTCACAATTATTATGAATTAGAAATCAATGCGTTGAATACTGCTTGGGATTTATTCATCAATAAACCTTATCGAGAAAAAAATACAGTTTTAAACGACTGGAATATCGACGGATTAAAATCAGCTGTAAAGATCGACGGAACTTTAAATAATGCTTCAGATATTGATAAAGGCTGGACATTAGAAATCGCGATTCCGTGGTCAGTTTATAAAACATCTTATTTTGATGATATTGTTCCGAAAGATAAATTTTGGAGAGTCAATTTCTCGCGAGTGAATTGGCAGCATGATCTTGTTGACGGAAAATACGAACGTAAAAAAGATAAAGAAGGAAAATTTCTCCCAGAATACAATTGGGTTTGGTCGCCTATGGGAGTGATAAATATGCATGAGCCCGAAAAATGGGCTTATGTATACTTCTCTTCAAAAGATAGCGACGATAAATTTACAATTCCGCAGGAAGAAAAGGTAAAATGGGAACTGTATACGTTGTATCGCGCTCAAAAAAGATATTTCGATAAAAATAAATCTTGGGCAAAATCACTGCAAAGTATCAGTAAAAAAAATATAGTGGTGGATGGAAAGACTTTAAAACCAGTTTTAGAAAATCATTCATCAGGATTTAATATCTTGGTAAAGAGTCCTTTTTCAAACAAAACCTTAATAATTAAAGAAGATGGTAAAATTATTACGAAAGAATAAGTTACAGAACTTTTCAAAGATTATAGTTCTCGCGCTTTCGCTGAGTTTATTCTCGTGCGGACAAAAAGATGCTAAAGCAGAAGAAAACGGGAAATTCACTTTTGGTGTTTGGACCACTGCTGATGCTAAAAAATCGGATGCAGATTATTCGAAAGAATTCAAAAAATACAAAGACGGCGGAATTGATGAAGTGTTGATTAACACGCAAACCGACCCAAAACTATTAGCAAGATTAGTTCCGCTTGCAACAAAAGAAGGACTAAAAGTGCACGCTTGGATTATGGCAATGAACCGCCCAAATGATTCAGTTGCGTTACAACATCCAGATTGGTATCAGGTAAGCAAGGAAGGAAAATCTTGTTTTGATAACCGTCCGTATGTAGATTATTACCAATGGCTTTGCCCAACTAAAGAAGAATCTAGAAACCACGTTTTAGGTTTAGTTGAAGGTTTAGCAAAAGTAGAAGGAATCGAAAGTGTTCACTTAGATTATATTCGTTTTTCCGATATTTTCTTGCCAATCAGTTTGTTGCCAAAATACAACTTGGTTCAAGATGTAGAATTGCCACAATTTGATTTCTGTTATTGTGATGCTTGTGTTTCTAAATTCGAAAAAGAACATCACAAAAATCCGAAGCAAAGCCACAATACTTCAATTGATATGGAATGGAAAAATTTCAGATTAAATGCAGTAAAAGCGGTAGTTGACGATGCATACAAAGTTGCTCATAAATACAATAAAAAATTAACGGCAGCAGTATTTCCTTATCCTGAAATGGCTGATCACATGGTGCGTCAGCGTTGGGATAAATGGAATATTGACGAAGTGTATCCAATGATTTATCATAGTTTTTATGATGAAGAAATTGATTGGGTAGGTTACGCAACAAAACAAGGTGTAGCAGATTTAGAAGGAAAGCCAACGAAAGTAAATACAGGAATTTACATTCCAGGTTTAAAATCGGATGCAGAATTGAAAGAAGCTATTTTGCTGGCTAAGAAAAATGGTGCTACTGGAGTTTCATTTTTTGACGGAAATGCTTTATCAGAAAGTAATTTAAAGACGATTAAAGAGGTAAAATCATCGTTGTAGTCGATTTTACTCGGATTAAAAAATTTTACGAAGTAAATTGCAGCATTAAGAATAATTTGATTTCTAAATGTTGAACCAAAAAAACAAAAAACCACATGTCAAATAGAAGAGATTTTATCAAGAAAACTGCTTTAGGCACATTAGCCGTAAGTTCTGTTTTGGGTGTAAGCGGATTTGCTGCAAATCATGAAAATGAACCAGAAGTTGAATCGAAAGAAAAAAAGCAGATTAAACCGATTATCATCTCGACATGGAATCATGGTTTGCCTGCGAATAAAGAATCTTGGAAAAACCTAAAAGAAGGAAAATCAGCTTTAGATGCCATCGAAGCAGGAATGAAAATCCCTGAAGCCGACCCGACTGTTCGTAGTGTTGGTTACGGAGGATATCCAGATCGTGAAGGAAAAGTAACTCTTGATGCCTGTATCATGGATCATAACAGCAATTGCGGTTCTGTTTGTTTCTTAGAAGGAATTATGCACCCAATTTCTGTTGCAAAAAGAGTATTGCAAAACACGCCTCACGTGATGTTAGCTGGACAAGGCGCAAAACAATTTGCTTTATCAGAAGGATTTAAAGAAGAAAATCTTTTAACTCCAGAATCTGAAAAAGATTGGAAAAAATGGCTGGAAGAGTCTAAATACAAACCAGTTATCAATATAGAAAATCACGATACCATAAGCATGCTAATGTTAGACCAAGATGGCAACCTTTCTGGCGGATGTACCACGAGCGGTGCGGCTTGGAAAATGCACGGACGCGTCGGTGACTCCCCAATAATCGGCGCAGGTCTTTTCTTGGACAATGAAGTAGGAGCTGCAGCGGCAACCGGTTTAGGAGAGGCTGTTATCAGAACTGCTGGAAGCGCAATGGTTGTCGAATTAATGCGTCAAGGAAAATCTCCTTATGATGCTTGTAAAGAGATTACAGAACGTATTTACAATAAACATAAAAACCACAAAGACATGGAATACCTGCAAGTTGGTTTTATTGCTTTGAATAAAAACGGTGAATACGCAGGTTACAGCCTAAGATCAGGATTTAATTACGCGGTTTCTGATGATGCAAAAGGTCACAGAATGGAGGATGCAAAATTTAAAATGTCTTGGGAAAATAAATAATTATGACGTTTAGAATTTGCTAAAAATGGATGGATTAAAATCCATCCCTACAATATGTTTCGAGCCGAAGGCTCTTTCGAAAGAGTTCCAAAGGAACGGATCATTTTGTAGCAACGGATTTTAATCCGTTGAAGACAAAGATTAGACGCAACATTTGTCATTTCGACGTAAGGAGAAATCCCACTAGAAATTCTACAAAGTATATCTCCAATCTATGTCGATCTACTTGTGTGATTTCTCCTTTCAGTCGAAATGACAAACTAAAAACTAAAAAACTATGTCTCTATATGTTTAAATTGATTAACCAGATAGAGAAACCAAAAAACAAAGAATGAAAAAATTACTATTCCTACTAACCCTAATCACTTCAGTTTTCTCGGCTTATGCTCAGAAAGTTTATACAGAAAGTGATATTCACATCATTCCGAAACCGAGTCAGACTCTTATAAAAACGGGTGTTTTTGTATTTACAAAAGATACAAAGTTTGTCGTAAACGGTGATTTCCAAAAAGATGCTGCAAATGCTCTAGCTTCTAAATTTGAAGTGGCTGCAGGATTTAAACCAGAAATTACATCTAAAGCTCCAGTAAGCAATTTTGTTCAGTTTAAAGTAGATCCGAATTTAAAAAATGAAGCTTATGTTTTAGATGTAAATCCAACGAATATTGTGATTTCTGCTAAAGGGAATGTTGGTTTTCTTTATGGTTTGGAAAGTGTTAGACAGTTACTTCCTGAAGCGATTGAAAGTAAATTTGCAATTACTTCCGCAAAATGGCAGATTCCAAGTTTGACAATCAATGATGAACCTCGTTTCAAATGGAGAGGTTTAATGCTGGATTTATCTCGTCATTTCTTCGATAAAAATTATGTTTTGGCTACAATCGATCGTTTAGCGATGCACAAAATGAATGTTTTGCATATGCACTTGGTTGACGATCAAGGTTGGAGAATCGAAATTAAAAAATATCCAAAACTTACAGAAGTTGGTGCTTGGAGAGTAGATCAAGAAAACTTATCATGGAATGCAAGGCTTCCGGTTACAGCAGATCAAAAAGGAACTTATGGTGGTTTCTTTACACAAGATGAATTAAGAGAAATCGTAAAATATGCTTCAACAAAAGGAATCGAAATTATTCCAGAAATCGAAATGCCAGCACACGTAAGCAGTGCAATTTCAGCATATCCTGAATTGGCTTGTTTTGATCAGAAAATTGGTGTTCCGTCAGGAGGCGTTTGGCCTTTAACAGATATTTACTGTGCAGGAAAAGAAACGACTTTTGAATTTTTGCAAAATGTAATTGATGAAGTCATCACGATTTTCCCTTCAAAATACATTCATATTGGTGGCGACGAAGCGACTAAGACCAATTGGGCAAAATGTCCACATTGCCAAAAAAGAATCAAAGACGAGAAATTAAAAGACGTCAACGAATTACAAAGCTACTTTGTAAAACGTATGGAAAAATACATCAACTCAAAAGGTAAAAAAGTGATCGGTTGGGATGAGATTTTAGAAGGTGGTTTAGCTCCAGATGCAACGGTAATGAGCTGGAGAGGAATGAAGGGCGGAATCGAAGCTGCAGATCAAGGTCACGATGTAATTATGACTCCAGAATCTCCTTGCTATTTCAACTTTTATCAAGGGCCACAAAACGAAGAACCTTTGGCTTTTGATGCTTACAATCCGTTAAGTGAAGTGTACAAATTTGATCCTGTAGTTTCAACCATGACACCTCAGGAAGCTGCGCATGTTTTAGGCGGACAAGCCAATTTATGGGCAGAACATTTGGCATTACCAAAAGATTCTGAATACATGATTTTTCCAAGATTGGCTGCATTATCAGAAACGTTGTGGAGTCCAAAAGAGAAACGCAATTGGAATGATTTTACAACAAGATTATTTTCATTATTCAAACGTTACGATTATTTGGGAATCAATTATGCGAAAAGCGCTTATTTGGTAACTGCTTCTTCAACAGCCGATTTGCCTAATAAACAAGTCAAAGTCGAGCTGAAAAATGAATTTCCAAATCCAGACATCCGTTACGTTTTAGGAAACCAAAGCATTGATCATCATGCGATAAAATATACAAGTTCAATTGCAATCGCAGCAACTACTGTTTTAAAAGCTTCTTTATTTCAAGATGATAAACCAGTAGGAAAAACATATACGGATACGATCGTTTTCCATAAAGCATTTGCGAAAAAAGTGAAATACTTAACGCCATATAATTCAAATTATAAAGGAGACGCTAATACTATGGTTAACACCATTCGCGGAAGCAAAAATTTCCACGACGGACAATGGCAAGCATGGTTGGTTAACGATATGGAATTGGTTATTGACCTTGAAAAAGTAGAAAGCATCGAACAAGTAAAAGTTGGAGCTTTAGAAAGCCAAGGAGCAGGTGTTAACTTCCCAATACAAATTAAAGTATTGATTTCTACAGACGGAGTTAAATACACTCGGGTCGGAAAAATTATGCGTCCGTATGCGGTAAATGCAGTTCCAGAATTAAAAGATTTCAAAATCAATTTCCAAAAGCAAAATGCACGTTTTGTAAAAGTAATTGCAGGTAACTTAAAGAAAAGTCCAAAAGGAGAAAGCTCTTGGTTGTTTGTGGATGAAATTTTAATTGATTAATTATTAAAAAAATGAATAAGATACTATTTAAGCTCGGGATACTATTGATTTGTTTGATGCCGTTTTTTAGCACAGCACAAATCAAAGGATTTTCTATTTCTAATGGAGAATTTCGTCAAGACGGGAAAGTTATTAAAATACATTCGGGAGAAATGCACTATGAACGTATTCCAAAAGAATATTGGAGACATAGATTGCAAATGATTAAAGCTATGGGATTGAATACCGTGGCAACTTATGTATTTTGGAATTACCACGAAATAGAGCCAGGTGTATGGGATTTTAAAACAGGAAATAAAAATTTAGCAGAGTTTGTTCGTCTTGCTAAAAGTGAAGGATTGTATGTTATTCTTAGACCAGGTCCATATGCATGTGGTGAATGGGAATTTGGAGGTTACCCTTGGTGGTTGCAAAACAATCCAGATTTAGTTATTCGCACCAATAACAAAGCATTTTTAGAAGCTTGTAAAACCTATATGGAGCATTTGTATGCAGAGGTAAAAGGACTTTTTGCTAATCAAGGAGGCCCTATCATTATGGTTCAAGCTGAAAATGAATTTGGTTCGTATGTTTCTCAAAGAACAGATATAAAAGCTGAAGATCATAAAGCCTACAAAACAGCAATTTATAATATGCTTAAAGAAACAGGATTTCCAGAACCTTTTTTTACTTCTGATGGTACTTGGCTGTTTGAAGGAGGTAGTGTTGAAGGTGTGTTGCCAACTGCAAACGGAGAATCAAATATAGATAATTTAAAGAAGGAGGTCGATAAATACCATAATGGACAGGGACCTTATATGGTTGCAGAGTTTTATCCTGGCTGGTTGGATCATTGGGCAGAACCATTTGTTAAAATTGGATCAGAAGAGATTGCAAGTCAAACTAAAAAATACCTTGATGCAGGAGTTTCTTTCAATTATTATATGGTACATGGAGGTACTAATTTCGGATTTACTTCTGGAGCAAATTATAATGAAGAAATGGATATTCAGCCAGATATTACAAGCTATGATTATGATGCACCTATTAGCGAAGCAGGCTGGGCAACGCCAAAATATATGGCTATCCGTGAAGTAATGCAAAAGTATTCTAAAACAAAATTAGCACCGATTCCAGAGAAAATACCAGTTACAAAATACCCTAATCAGCTTATCAAATCGAATATGGATGTTTTAAGTTGGATAAAAAAAGAAAAACCAGTTGTAAATGACCAGCCTTTAACATTTGAAAAGCTGGGTCAAGGACATGGATATGTTTTGTATCGAAAAAGATTTACACAGCCTATTTCTGGAAAATTAAAAATTGAAGGATTGAGAGATTTCGCTACCGTTTATGTAAACGGAGTTAAAGCGGGTGAGTTGAATAGAGTTTTCAAAAACTACGAGTTGGATGTTACGATTCCTTTTAACGGTATTTTGGAAATCCTAGTTGAAAATATGGGACGTATTAATTACGGTGCTGAAATAGTACATAATACTAAAGGAATTATTTCTCCAGTATATTTAAATGAATTTGAAATTAGCGGTGGATGGGAAATGTACAAAATGCCGATGAATGAAGTGCCAGCTATTAAAAATGAAACGGTAAAATCTGGACGTCCAGTTTTATATGAATCTACTGTAAACATTGACAAACCAGCCGATACTTTTCTTGATATGACAAATTGGGGAAAAGGAATTGTATTTGTTAACGGACACAATCTTGGCCGTTACTGGAAAGTAGGACCGCAACAAACGCTTTATGTTCCAGGCTGTTGGTTGAAAGCAGGTGAAAATAAGTTTGTTGTGTTAGAGCAACTTAATGAAAATAACAAAACAGAATTAACTTTTACAGACCAGCCGATACTTGAAAAGTTAAATTAAGAATACCTATTAAACAAAAAACAAAAGAATAAATAAAACCTAATAAATAGATTAAAGATGAAAAGAGGAATATTCATTATCGCCCTTTTATTTTCAGCTCAGATATTCGCTCAGGCGATTTATGAGGATGAAAGATACGTACCAGAAACAGATCCGTTAGTATTAAAAAACCTAGACGAATGGCAAGGCAAAAAATTTGGTCTGCTAATGCACTGGGGAACTTACAGCCAGTGGGGTATTGTAGAATCTTGGTCTATTTGTCCAGAAGATTACGGATGGTGTGAGCGTAAAAAAGGAAGTAATCCAAATAATTACAATCAATATGTTGCAGATTATGAAGGTTTAAGAAAGACTTTTAATCCAGTAAAATTTGATCCAGAAAAATGGGCAAAAGCAGCTAAATATGCTGGAATGAAATACATGGTTTTCACTACGAAACACCACGACGGATTTAATATGTACGATACTAAATATTCTGATTATAAAATCACAAGTAAAGATGTTCCTTTCCATACAAATCCAAAAGCGGATGTTTTAAAAGAAATTTTCAATTCTTTTAGAGGAGAAGGAATTTCAACTGGAGCTTATTTCTCTAAACCAGACTGGCATAACGAAAACTACTGGGATCCTTACTTTCCACCATTCGACAGAAACGTAAACTACGATCCGTCTTTATATCCAGAAAAATGGCAGAAATATGTAGATTTCACGCACAACCAAATCTTAGAAATTTTATCTAACTACGGAAAAGTAGATATCTTATGGTTAGATGGAGGATGGGTTAGAAAAAGAGATCAAGTAAACATCAAAGAAAACTACGATGAGAAGTTTACAGAAAACGAATCTAAAAACGGTTTCATTAAACACAGAGTAGTAGATCAAGATCCTAAAATGGATGAATTGGTTGTAAAAGCACGTCAAAAACAACCAGGTTTAATTGTTGTAGATAGAGCAGTTCACGGTAAAAACCAAAACTACTTAACTCCAGAAGGACGTGTTCCTGCTAAAACGTTGCCTTACCCTTGGGAATCTTGTATTCCTGCTGGCGGTGGATGGTCTTATTCTCCAGGTGCAAATTACATGACTGGAAGACAAGGTATTCATTTACTAATTGACATTGTAGCAAAAGGCGGAAACTTATTATTAAACATTGCTCCAAGTCCAGAAGGAGAATGGGATAAAGGTGCTTATGATTTATTGCAAGCCTACGGAGATTGGATGAAAGTAAACAGCACAGCGATTTACAACACAAAACCAATCGAGCCTTACAAAGAAGAAAACATTTGTTTTACACAAAACAAAGCAGGTAATGTGTTCGCATTTTATTTAGCTAAAGAAGGAGAAGATAAAATTCCTGCTGAAGTTACAGTGAAAGCTATCAGTCCTAAAAAAGGAACAAAAATTACGATGTTAGGATCTAAAACTTCTTTAAAATGGACCAAAGAAGGAAACGGATTTAAAGTAGTTATTCCAGAAAGTTTAAGAAACAATCTTCCTGCAAAAGAAGCTTGGACTTTAAAAATTGAAGCGATTAACAGATAAGAAAGAACCCTATGGTTTTAAATAATAAATATAAATTTAAAACAGCATGTATTTTATACATGCTGTTTTTTAGCATTAGTATTTTTGCGCAGGAACCTGCTGATTTTGTAAACCCGTTAATTGGAACTTCTAATTATGGAGCAGCATTTCCGGGTCCGATTGCACCGCGCGGAATGGCAAGTATTAGCCCGTTTAATGTGGCTGGAGTAAAAAACACTCCTATGGAAAAAGATAGTCAATGGCTTTCTAATCCGTATGTGAATGAAAATACTTTTTTGACTGGATTTTCTCAAGTCAATTTAAGCGGAGTTGGATGTCCAGAATTGGGCGTTATTTTATTGATGCCAACGACTGGAAAGGTAAAAGTCGATCATTTAAAATACGGTTCTACTTATTCTAATGAAGTAGCAAAAGCTGCTTATTACAGCGTAAACATCGACAAGTACAAAGTTAAAGGCGAATTCACGGCTTCAAAACGAGTTGGGATTAGCAGATTCACTTTCCCGAAAGGGCAGTCAAATATTTTATTAAATCTTGGTTTAGGTTTAACAAATGAAGAAGGCGCAATGATAAAAGTAGTGTCACCGACAGAAATTGAAGGAATGCGTTCGGTTGGTTCATTTTGTTACAACAGCCCAGAAGAAGCTTATCCAGTTTATTTTGTGGCTCAATTTTCTAAACCAGCTGATAAATTCGGAGTTTGGAAAAAGCCTACGAAATACAACGGTGTTGAAGCGCAATGGATGGGTTACAACGGAAAAACAAGAATGATGGATAATACCATCAAAACCGTTGTAGGTGATAGTATTGGAAGTTATTTTACGTATAAATTCGAAAAACAAGAAACAGTTGAAGTGAAGATCGGAATTTCGTACGTAAGTATCGAAAATGCCCGTGAAAACTTAGCAAAAGAAGTGGGTAACAGATCTTTTGACGCAATTTATAAAGAAACTTACAATGAATGGAACGAAGAATTATCTAAAATTTTGGTTGAAGGTGGTTCAAAAGATGATAAAACGATTTTCTATACAGCATTGTATCATACACTAATTCATCCAAACACTTTAAATGATATTAATGGAGAATATCCAGTAATCAAAAGAAGTAAAATTGCTAAAACCAAAGATACTCGTTATACCGTATTTTCTTTATGGGATACGTATAGAAATGTACATCCTTTAATGTCTTTGGTTTATCCAAAACAGCAATCTGATATGCTAAAAAGTATGTTGGATATGTTTGATGAAAACGGCTGGCTACCAAAATGGGAATTGAATTCGACTGAAACTTTTACTATGGTTGGTGATCCTGCTAGTATTGTAATTACTGATAGTTACATGAGAGGAGTTCGTGATTTTGATGTTAGTAAAGCGTATTATGCAATGTTGAAAGGCGCCGATAATATTGAAAATAATCCGCTTCGTCCGGGATTGAAAGATTATATCAAAAAAGGATATTTGACAACCGACAATAAAGGTCCAGTTTCGACTACTCAGGAATACAATATTTCAGACCATGCTATATCGTTAATGGCCAACGAATTTGGGGATAAAGACAATGTAAAACGTTTTTATAATCGTTCGTTATCCTACAGAAAATTATTTGATAAGAATCTAAATTTACTTCGCCCAAGAACTGCAAACGGAGATTGGTACGAACCTTTTGATCCTACTTCTGGAGCTAATTTTGAAGAAAATGTTGGTTTTATAGAAGGAAATGCTTATCAGTATAATTTTATGGTTCTGCATGACATTAAGGGATTAATGAAATTAATGGGCGGTGATAAAGCTTTTTCAGCACAATTGCAGAAAATCTTTGATACCAAACAATTTGATATGGCAAATGAGCCAGATATCGCAAATCCGTATTTATTTAATTATGTAAAAGGCGAAGAATATAAAGCTCAGGAAATGGTAAAGAAGTTGGTTCGTGAGTATTTTCAAAATAATCCAAAGGGATTGCCTGGAAATGATGATACGGGAACAATGTCGGCTTGGTTAGTGTATTCGATGATGGGAATTTATCCAATTTCTCCAGGAGATCCAATTTACACGATTACAACGCCAATGTTTCATAGAGTGATAATCAAATTAGATCCAAGATATTATAATAAAGAAAGCATTGTAATTGAAAGACAAATCAATAATGACGGGAAAATCAATTCGATTGAGATAAACGGGAAAACACTTAACAGCTTTTTTATTTCACATGATGATTTTGTGAATGGAACGAAGCTTAAAGTGATTCAAAACTAAACACACACAACTATGTTACAATTAAGAATGAGAAAAACGGCCATTATTTTTGTAATGGCTGTTGGTTTTTTAAACCATGTACACGCCCAGAAAAAGTACCTGTATCAAGATGCGAAAGCGCCTGTTGAGGACAGAGTAAAAGACTTGTTAAGCCATATGACACTTGAAGAAAAAGTACGTCAGATGGATATGTATAGAGGAGATTTTTTCAAAGAAAAAGAAGATTTTGCTAAAGGTAAATCGGCTGAGAAAATCGGGAAATTAGGAATTGGAGCAATCCATGATTTGTATCCGCGTTCAGCGAAAATGATCAACGATCTTCAAACCAACGTAATCAAAGGAAACCGTTGGGGAATTCCAGCTTTGATTATGTGTGAAATGCTTCACGGATATTTAGACGAAGGAAGTACAGCCTTCCCAATGAACATCGGACTTGGAGCAACTTGGGATACTTCTGTTATCGACAAAGTGGGAAAAGTAATTGGTATGGAAGCCAGAGCGCATGGAGTTCATTTTGGTTTTGGACCAAACTTAGATTTAGGACGCGAACCAAGATGGGGGAGAGTTGCTGAAACTTTCGGTGAAGATGCTTTCTTAAATAGCGAAATTGGTTTAGCATTCATTAAAGGATTACAAGGCGATGATTTAAAATCGGATCGTTCTATTATTGCTGAACCTAAACACTTTGCTGTTCACGGTATTCCGCAAGCGGGAGGAAATTCTTCTCCAATTTTGGTTGGAGAGCGTTCTGCTAGAGAAGATCATTTGCCATCATTTCAAAAAGCATTTACAAAAGGTGGTGCTTTGGGAACAATGTGCGCGTATTCTGAATTGGACGGAATTCCTTGTGCCGCAAACCATTGGTTATTGACTGATGTTTTGAGAAACGAATGGGGTTTTAAAGGACTTGTAGTTTCAGATTTAGGTGCTATTAAATACATTCAAACCACTCACAAAGTTGCCGATTCTCCAAAAGAAAGTATTAGAGAAGCGGTTTCTGCAGGTGTTGACATGCAGTTTTATGATTTTTCTAACGAATTCTGGCAAAACACAATTATTGAATTGGTAAACGAAAAGAAATTGACAATGGAAAACATCGACCGTGCAGCGGGAGCAGTTTTACGTTTGAAATTCTTATTAGGTTTATTTGAAAATCCTTATACTGATAAAAACTTAATTAAAGAGCGTTTTCATACTAAAGAAAATCAAGCAGTTGCTTTAGAAGCAGCTCAAAAATCAATGGTTTTATTGAAAAATGAAAACAATATTTTACCATTAAGCAAGAATCTTAAAAATATTGCGGTTATTGGACCAAATGCAAATGTTTCAAGAATGGGAGGTTATGCTCCTAAAAATAGTGTTGGAGTAACTGTTTTTGAAGGCGTTCAACAAGTAATGGGAAAAACGGCGAATGTTGTTTATGAAGAAGGTGTGCCACTTATTATAAAAGGTCAAGCCATTCCATCTAAATATTTATTTACTTCAGACGGATCTCAAAACGGATTAAAAGGAGAGTATTTCAATAATAGAAACTTAGAAGGAACTCCAGCTTTAACGCGTATTGACAGCCAATTAGAATTTGACTGGCCTTGGGCTCCTGGCGATGGTGTAAATGTTGATGATTTTTCTATTCGTTGGACAGGTTATATTCAATCAGACAAATCATTTGATGGTTGGTTAGGTTTAAGTTCTGATGACGGAATCAGAATGTGGGTTGACGATCAATTGGTTATCGACAACTGGACAAAAGGAGCAACAAGCATTGTTACGACTCCAAAAAATATTGAAGCTGGTAAAAAATACAAAGTCCGCATTGAAATGTGGGAAGGAGGCTGGGGAGCCAGAGCTCACTTGCGTTGGAACTTAGAAAAAGTAAACATGCAGCCGGCAATCGATGCAGCTAAAAAAGCAGATGTTGCGATTGTAGTTTTAGGAGAATCTAACGAATTGGTTGAAGAAAACAGAGATGCTGCGACTTTAGACTTGCACGGAATGCAGCAAGAATTGATCGAAGCTATTCAGAAAACAGGAACTCCAGTAGTTTGTGTGCTTTTAAATGGTCGTCCACTTTCTACAAACTGGATCGCTGAAAATATTCCTGCAGTATTAGAAGGATGGTTTCCAGGCGAATTTGGAGGAAGAGCTGTAGCAGATGTTTTATTTGGAGATTATAACCCAGGAGGAAGATTACCAATTACAGTTCCAAAGTCAGTAGGACAGCTACCTATATATTATAACCAAAAGCCTTCTGCAATTCATAAATATGTAGCAGAAAGTGAGCATCCTTTATACACATTCGGTTACGGATTGAGCTACACGAAGTTTGAATATTCAAATTTAAAAATCAGTTCAAAGGAAATTAAGCCAAATGGAGAAGTTAAGGTTTCTGTTGATGTAAAAAATACTGGAAATTTGGATGGAGATGAAGTAGTGCAGTTATATGTAAATGATGTTTATAGTTCTGTAACGACTCCGGAGAAAACTTTAAGAGGTTTTAAGAGATTAAATGTTAAAAAAGGAGAAACTAAAAATGTTGAATTTACACTTACAAAAGACGAATTAGGCCTGTATAACAGGCAAATGCAGTTTGTTGTAGAGCCAGGAGACTTCGAAGTAATGGTTGGCGGAAACTCAACAGATCTCCTAAAAACTCAATTCAAGGTTTCTAACTAAAAAGTGTTAAACACCGAATAATTTTAAACGATTTTTAGTTAAAAAAATGAATACAATTAAAAAAGGTCAAAATCTATCAGATTAATAGATTTTGGCCTTTTTTATAAGGCAGAGTAGGATTACAAATGAAAACGTTTTCTTTCAATAAATGACCAAAGATTTACCAACACCTTTGAAAAATTGTCATTTGTCGAAATTATATTTTGTTAACAGAATGTATTCTTAAGTTTAACATGTTATTAACTCTAAAAAAACAACTAATATGATTAAAAGCGTACTAAAATTACTGTTTGTCATATGCCTTTTTGGGTTCCAAGGCCTACAAGCGCAGACAACAGTAAAAGGAACGATAACAGATGCTCAAAGCGGAATTCCAATTCCTGGAGCAAATATTATTGTTAAAGGAACTAAAACAAGTGCTTCATCAGATTTTGATGGTAAATACAGCATTAATGTTCCTAATCAATCAGCAGTTTTAGTTTTTACTTATGTAGGATCTTCTACAAAAGAAGTTGCTGTTGGATCACAATCTACAATTAACGTATCTTTAGGTCCAGATACGCAGCAATTAGGAGAGGTAGTTGTTACCGCTCTTGGTATTAAAAGAGAGAAAAAAGCAATTACATATTCTGCACAGAATGTTTCTGTAGACGAATTGTCTGAAGCAAGATCATTAAACGTTGCCAACTCACTTTCTGGTAAAGTTGCAGGTCTTAACTTCTCTACAACTTCTAATGGTGTTGGTTCTTCTTCTAGAATTACATTAAGAGGTAACAGATCTCTTAACGGAAACAACCAGCCTCTTTATGTAGTAGACGGTGTGCCAATTAGTAACGGAACAACATCAACTAACCCTGATATTGATACAGGAGGAACTACACAACCTGATGGTATCTCTAACATTAACCCAGAAGATATTGCTTCGATGACTGTTTTGAAAGGACCATCTGCAGCAGCTCTTTATGGATCTAGAGCATCAAATGGTGTAATCGTAATTACAACTAAATCTGGTAAATCTGGAAAAACTTCAGTTTCGTTATCATCTAACTTTATGGCTTCTTCTGCTTATAACTTGATGAATTTACAAAACGAGTATGGTCAAGGTACAAACGGAAATTATGTTTCTAACTCAAGTTCAAGCTGGGGAGCACCTCTAGACGGACGTCAGGTTTCTGCTTGGCAGTTAGTTCGTAATCCAAATTATGCAGGACCAGCTACACAAAGCTATTCTCCACAACCAAACAACGTTATTGATTTCTACAAAACAGGTTATAACTTAGCAAATACTTTGACAGTTACAGCTGGTAACGAAAAAGCGCAAGGTTATTTCTCTTATACTAACACACGTGCTGAAGGTATTGTTGGAGGAAACCAAATGGACAGACACAATCTTAACTTAAGATTGACAAGCAAAATTTCTGATAAATTATCTTTAGATGTAAAAACAAACTACATCGTTCAAGATATTGATAACTTATTGAGAACTGGTGAAGAATCTATCGGAACATCTGCTTATTTATTGCCTCGTAGTATCGCGTACAGAGATTACAAAGATTTCGAATATATTGATGCTGCAGGACAAAGACAAGTAAACTATTTCCTTGACGAAACAGGAGCTCCTGGAGGAAACCCATTTTGGTCTGCTTTAAGAGATGATGCTCGTACAGATAAAAGAAATAGATTTATTGGTTTAGCTTCTCTTAAATATGAGTTTACAAAAACTTTAAGTTTACAAGGTAGAGCTGGTTTAGACCAAATGACAAATAAAAACGTAAGAAACAGATATGCAACTGCAGCTTTCAATAGCAACATGGGTTCATACAGCGAATCTTATGAAACAGTAAGCGAATTAAACATTGATGCTTTACTTTCTTACAACGAAAAATTCGGAGATTTCTCTATTGGTCTTAACGCTGGTGCGAGTTCATTGCAACAAAACAGTTCAGCTTTAAATTCTGGTGGTGTATTAAGTAAAAGAAACTTCTTCGCATTATCAAACGTGCAAACAGTTCAATCTACTTCTACAGCTTCAGAGAAAAGAATTAACTCTGTTTACGGATTTGGTCAAATTGGTTTCAGAAACTATTTATTCTTAGATTTAACAGCTAGAAATGACTGGTCTTCTACATTGCCAACAGATTATTTCTACCCATCTTTCGGACTTTCAGCTGTTGTTTCTGATATGGTAACTTTGCCAGAAGTAATTAGTTTTGCAAAATTAAGAGCTTCTTACGCACAAGTTGGTAACGATACAGATCCTTATCAAACACAACAAAGATTTTCATACATCGGAGGTAACGGTGGTATGTTATACGGACAAAGCACAAAAGCAAATCCAAACTTGAAACCAGAGATTTCTTCTTCTTCTGAGTTTGGTGCTGATGTTAGATTTTTCAACAACCGTTTAGGTTTAGATTTTACATACTTTAAAACATTAACTAATAACCAAATTTTCTACATCAACACTCCTGAGTCTTCAGGATATTCTAGAGCAATCGTAAACGGTGGAGATATTGAAAATAATGGTATCGAGTTAACACTTACAGCAACTCCAATTCAAACAGAAAACTTTACTTGGGATATTACAGCAAACTACGCTTCTTATAAGTCAAAAGTTAAGTCTATCTTTGAAGGAAGAGATGAGCTAGTTCTTGGAGAAGGACGTTTAGTTAGAAGTAAAGTTGTTCAAGGTGGTGAGTATGGTGATTTATACATTAAAGGTTTCCAAAGAAATGATGCTGGAGAAATCATTGTAAATAGCGCTGGTATTCCATTAGCAACAAATGGTTTTGATGTTCGTGCTGGTAACTTTAATCCAGATTGGACTGCAGGTTTCAAAAACAACTTCAAATACAAAGATTTCTCTTTAAGCTTCTTAGTTGATTTCAGAATTGGTGGTGAAGTTATCTCATACACTCAAGCTAGACAAGCTGGTTTAGGGGTAAGCGATATCACTTTAGCAGGAAGAAATGGTGGAATCATTGTTGATGGTGTTGTAGATAACGGAAACGGAACTTACACTAAAAACACAACAAGCATTAATGCTGAACAATATTGGACAGCAATCGGACAAAGAACTCCAATTGCAGAACCATTTATTTATGATGCAACAAACATCAGATTAAGAGAGCTTGTTTTTGGTTACTCAATGCCAAAACGTTTATTAGGTAACTCAGGATTTACAAGCATCGATTTCTCATTAGTAGGTAGAAACTTGTTCTTCTTCTTAAACAAAGCGAAGTATTTTGATCCAGAAGCTGGAGCAGGTACAGGTAACTTACAAGGTATAGAATCTTTCAACATTCCATCGACGAGAGATTATGGAGTGAATGTTAAATTCGGATTTTAATTAAAAAAGAGATATCATGAAATATAGTTTTAAAATAAAAACATTAGGAGTTGCATTAATGGCAGTTTCGATTTTATCAAGCTGTACTGGCGATTTTGATGAAATAAACAAAGATCCTAATTCATTAACTGAAGATCAGTTAGATGCTACACTAGCAGGACCTGCATTTGCATCTGCATTATATGCAGGTATTCATAACGGTTCTTACTCGTCTCCGGGAGTAGATGATCAAGGTACTTGGGGTATTGCTACAGGTATTTTATCTTCAACTTTTATTCACTACTTAAACTGTGGATATGGAACTGAAAGAAATGCTTTCGTTAACGGATACGAAGGTAGAGGATGGACAAGATTTTATACTGTTGCTGCTCCAGCATTATCAAATGCTTTTAAGGCATCTGAAGGAAATGCAGAAGCTTTGGCAATATTAAAAATCTGGAAAGTTTTCATGTACAACCAAATGGTTGATGCCTACGGACCAATTCCTTATACTGATGCTGGTAACGGTAAAGATAAAGTTGCTTACGACAGTGTAGAATTTATTTATACAGATTTCTTTAAATTATTAGACGAAGCAAACGCTACGTTAACTTCAACTTCTGCAACTTCTGTTGCTTCTCTTGCCCCAAATGATAGAGTTTATTCAGGAAGTGTTGACAAATGGAGAATCTTTGGAAACAGTATGAGATTACGTTTGGCTTTAAGAATTTCTGATAAAGAACCTGCAACAGCAAAAACTCAAGCTGAAGCTGCAGTTGCAGCAGGAGTTATGCAAACAAACGATCAAAGTGCATACTTTAAAGCTAGTAACATTACTCCAAACAATTTAAACATGATTGTAAACAGCTGGGGTTATGTAATGACAGCTTCTATGGAAAGTATCTTAGTTGGTTACAACGATCCACGTTTAGCAAAATGGTTTGCTCCACTTGATGCAAACGCAACTGTAAAAGTGTACAGAGGAAATCCAGTTGGAGGTTTAGAAGATCAATTTGGTACAACTAAATTCTCTGCTTTTAACAATGACGTTTTAGGAAATGGTGCAGCTAACACACTTAGCGAAACTAAAAACATAGAAATCTTCATGGCTTCTGAAAACTACCTAAGTAGAGCAGAAGGAGCTTTAAATGGATGGAACATGGGAGCTGATGCTAAAACTTTGTATGAAACAGGTATTAGATTATCTCTTGCACAATGGGGAATTACTGAGGTTGCAGATGTTAACGCTTACCTTGCAGGAACAACATTGCCAACATTGCCAAACATTTTGACAGTATATCCAACTTTAGATTTACGTGATATTCCAGTTAAATTGCCAGTTGCTTGGTCTGCATCTACTGCTGATCAAAGAACTCAAATTGCAGTTCAGAAATATTTGGCAATTTTCCCAGAATCATGGGAAGCTTGGGCAGATTTACGTAGAAGCGACGCTAAAGTAATCTATCCAGTTCTAAATACTGATAATCCAGATGCTGGAGTTGGTAAATCTTTAATGAAAAGAATTATTTACACAACAAATGAGTACTCATCAAACAAAACAGGTGTAGATGAAGGAATCTCTAAATTAGGAGGTCCAGATTCTGGTGGAACAAGACTTTGGTGGGACACAAAATAATTAATTTGGTAAAGTAAAAAGTCAATCGATTTGTTACTTGAGCAGAAGGAGAGGTAACTCTCCTTTTGTTTTATAGATAAACCAGTGAATTTTTGCCCCAGCTTTAATTCGTTACAAATAATTATAATTTTTATCCAAATAAAATGATTTTAAAGACAAAATATACTGTTGCAGCTCTATTGGCTTTATTTCTTTTTTCTAATGAAATAAAAGCTCAAATGAAAGCCGTAAATATAGAAAGCAGTTATATTGCAGATCCGCCTGTTACGACCAATAGTCACGCATCGACTTTGGTTGAATACAAACCAAACGAGATTTTAGCTGCTTGGTTTGGCGGAAAATATGAAGGTGCAAAAGATGTCGGAATTTATATTTCGGCTTATAAAGACAAAAAATGGTCTTCGCCTAAAGAATTAATTCAGCCTCTTATTAAAAACGGAGATACGCTTCCTTGCTGGAATCCGGTTTTGTTTAAAAGCAAAAGTGAGAATTTGTATTTGTTTTATAAAATTGGAAAAAATCCGAGAGAATGGTTTGGCGCTATGATTGTTTCGAAAGATAACGGAACAACCTGGGGAGAACCAAAATATCTTCCAGACGGAATTTTAGGTCCAATTCGAAACAAACCAATTGAAACTACTCCAGGCGTAATTTTATGCGGAAGCAGCACAGAAAGTGTGGGTACAGATGAATGGCGTGTGCATGTGGAAGAATACACAGAAGCAACAGATTCTTGGAAAAAAACAGCCGTAGAAAACAATCAGAATTTTGATATAATTCAACCGACATTTTTAATTCATAGCAAAAGCGATATTCAAATGTTATCTCGAAGCAAACATAACAAAGTAGTTTCGAGTTGGTCGGGAGATAACGGAAAAAGCTGGATTAGAACCAATACGATAAATGTTATCAATTCAAATTCTGGTATTGATGCCTTAACAGTAAACAAAAATCTGTTTTTATTAGTAAATAATCCGCTTCCAATTGGGAAAGATTGGTTTAACGGACGAAATATTCTAGATGTAGAATATTCTAGAGACGGTTTAAAATGGACTAAGTTATTCGATCTTGAAAAAGAAGAAAAAGGAGAATTCAGCTATCCAGCCATAATCCAAACTACAGACAAAAGAATACATGTTTTATACACCTACGATCGAAAATATATTAAACATACCTCTTTTGAGCTTAGCCTTTAATTTTCTATAGCATCATGCAGATTTTAAAACACTTTTATACAGGCATCTTATTCTTGAGTATTCAATTAAATGCTCAAAATAATGATATGTCTAAGACTTTCTACAAGCATGACAAATTTCTTTCGTCAGATAAATTAGAAGGTCGATTTCCTGGAACTAAAGGAAATAATGAAGCGGCCGCTTATATTCAGAAGTATTTTAAAAAATATGGTTTAAAAGAATTCGGCAAATCCTACTATCAGCCGTTTCAACTTTTCGTAAAAGAAGGTATTAATAAAATGAAATCTGATTCTGTCGCAACACAGAACGTTGTGGGTTATATTGAAGGTTCAGATCCTAATTTGAAAAACGAATATATTGTAATCGGAGCACATTATGATCATTGGGGTTGGGGCGGACAAGGCTCTGGAAGTAAAAAGAAAGAAGCTTTTGATATTCATAACGGAGCAGATGATAATGCTTCTGGAGTATCAGCTTTGTTATGCATTTTAGAAGAAGTTTCTAAGATGAAGTTGAAACCAAAAAGAAGCATTATTTTTATTTCGTTCAGTGGAGAAGAAGAAGGATTGTTAGGGTCTAAGTATTTCATAAATCATCTTCCAGTTCCAAAAGAAGTTGTAAAAGTGATGCTGAACATGGATATGGTCGGGAGATTAAATGAGAAAAAAGAGCTTTATATGGGTGGAGCAGGAACTTTTCCAAACGGTGTAGAATTAATGAAAAAACTGCAAGAAAACAGCGGATTAAATCCTGTGATACACGCAGGCGATGTCGGAGGTTCCGATCATGTTTCTTTCTACAAAGAATCCATTTCAGCAGTTGGCTTTCATACAGGCGGACATCCGCAATACCACACTCCAGATGACGATATTGAATTGATTAATTCAGAAGGAGGAGCATTGGTTGCAAAATATATTTATAATGCCCTCACACAAATTGCCAATTATGAAGATGCTTTGGTTTTTATCAAACAGAATTAAATAAAGCATTTTCCATACAATAAATTAAGTCGACTAGTGAAATTAATGCCTGTTCAATTTCACAAAAAAGTTAAGTTAATTAGTTTTTGTTTGTTAGAAAAGACGGTGTCTATTAAATGTTATAGACACCGTCTTTCATTTTAAAAACCTGTTGTAATAAATTTATAACAACTTGAAATAGAAAGTTAAAGAATGTAAAGATGATCAGTAATGATCATCTTTTTTTTATAGTTTAATTTAAAATTGAAAAAAAAATCTGACTTTACGGGTTCCCGTATAGAAATAATATTTCGTTAAAGTATATTCGTGAGATAGTTAATGACTCTAAAAATATTATAAAGATGCTTATGCAGAAACTTTACTTACTTCTTTTTGTTTATGCTATTTTACATCCCAATCCCAAAATATCCTTTGGAATAAATCCTAAAGAGGAATGCATCTTGACAACCTGTCAAATCTTTGAAAAATATACTATTAATGAAATTGCAACAAGTTGATTTGTAAAGTATCAATTGTTTCATCTATTTAACCAAATCGCAGAATTACTAGTTTAAATTTTTGGTCGGAAAAACCGAAACAGCGACCCTAAACTAACTGAAAGTAGGTAACGTATAAAAATAAATTATTATGAAAAATTTTACTTTTTTAATTGTTTTTTTATTTCTGTCAGTATTTAATGCAAATAGTCAAGCTACATCAAGCGGCTCAACATTGACTGTTAGCAATGTGGCAGGTACTGTTATTTATTACGAACATAATATAAGTTTATCAGGAGGATTTATTAGTAGTTCTGGAGCTGGAGCACCATTAAATACTCCTATTAAAATTAAAATTTCATCAGCAGGAGCGAGTGTTAATCCACGTTTTATTACTGGAGAATTAAATGGAGAATGCGACACTTATTCAGTAGGCAGTATGAATTCTACAAATACCGAATTTGTAACTACATTAAACAATTGTTGTAACTCTGTGGCTGAAGGATTTGCGAACGGAATACGTTTCGAAATTCCTATAAAATGTAGCGTTCCTGCTGGTGGCGTTGGTTGTATTACATATAATTTTTCTACTTATTGTGATCTATATTGTGCTACATTTTACTTATCTTCTAATAATGCGATTTGCAGAACAAAAAATTATACTGCGCAAATAGGATTTACAGATGGTACATCAACTTCAATTACTGTTAATTTTGGAGCTAACAATACTGTTTTTTGCTTTCTGAAACCAATTAGCGGTATTTTATCGTCTACTTTTTCTGGTTGTGCCACATGTTATACAGGTCCAAGTCCTGAAAGAAAAGTTAGTGCTACTGAAGAAATAGAATCTAATAGTACGTATGAGATTATTGTTTCTCCTAATCCAACAACATCGGTGTTAAACTTTACAGGCGAAAACTTAGAAAAGTATAATATTTCCTTGTTTGATTCAAATGGAAAAAAAATAATTAAGGATGCTAAATTGACTTCTCAAATTAATGTCGATAATTTCATTAAAGGAGTATATATGTATGTTATTACAGACGGAAATAGTTTTAAACAAGAAGGAAAAATTATTAAAGATTAATTTTTTGAATCTTTAATCGATTTATAATAATAAGTACAGAAAAACAGCCTTTAGGCTGTTTTTTGTCTTTCGTTTAAATCTTAGAAATTAGCTTTTGTTTGTTAGAAAAGACGTTGTTTATGTAAATGTTATAGACACCGTCTTTCATTTTTAAAAGCCGACAGTCTACAAAACTATCAAACTACTTTATAGCAGTTTTTTATATGGAATCGACAATCAAAACCATCGTGCCAGTTTCAGCAATTCTGGATTTCATTTCAATGCAACTGTCCAGAAAGCCTGAGGACCAGTAGACGCAATTCACCTCAGGGCTTGGTCTTGACTCAGAGCCACTATCTATGTAAGTAGTAAATTCTTTTTTTAGATACTCAAATTCAGCATCTATGATGTCCCACAAAAGCTTTTCATCTTTATAGCTTTGTTGTAGTGTTTCTATATATTCTTTTTCATCATCCGATAAGCCATATTCTGAGCCTGTAATCTGTGAAGCCGAAATTCTTGCCATCAACAGAATCATATAGTCTAAAAAACGCATGAAATCTTTTGGATTCACCGTTTTCCCACTCCACGCTTCAAATAGTTCATCCAACGGATAATGGTCGGTGAAATTCCCGTATTGGAACATAAAGCTATATGCTGTCGTGCCATGCAGATAAAAAAGTTCCTCGATACCTTTACCTTCATAGTCATATCCTATTTCTCCAAGCCAATAGATGAGTTCAAATAGTTCGCTTGGAAGGATATTGTTGATGTCCGTGCTTACTTTTTGAATGATGCTTTCATAGCGTACATCATAATCATCGTCGCAAATCGTTTTTCTTCTGATGAGGAATTCTTTGAAGGATTCTGCAAATTGATCCGAGGAGATAAGAACGGGATAAAGTTCTGCTTTGGCTATTTCTTTGTGCAATATAAAGAAGTTGGTATCTCTGCCCATGCTATTTTATTTGTTTTTTTTTAGAATGTATTAGGTTAATCTTGTTGGTTATCTAAATTCTGCTTGGAGTTTGATATTATATTAGATGCAAAGATTACTAAATCTTTTCTTTATGATGTTTTCTAAATAAGATTTTGTTCAGTGACGGAAAAACTGATTAGGTTGTGGCATTTATTTAAATGGATAGATTATTTAAAAGTTAGTGAGTTTTTATAAAAAAATAACACCCTCTATTAAATCGTATAAACACCGTCTTTCATTTTAAAAGCCCATGAAGCCATGGCATCAATAACAGGCATTAAACCAGTTCCTGCATTGCTTAATCTGTACGTTACAAATGGCGGAACAACAGGCTTTGCTTCACGAATAACCAATCCATCTGCTTCTAATTGTTTTAAATGCTGAATAAGCATTTTTTCTGTCACAGCCGGAATTGCTCTTTTCAATTCGCTGTAACGCTTATCACCAGTCGATAAATGATATAAAATAATAGGTTTCCAGTAGCCTCCAATTTTCTCCATAACAAAAGTTACGGGACATTTTTCCAACGCATACTGCTTGTTTTCCTGAATAGTAGACGATTCTTTAATTGCTGTCATAATACATACTTTAGGGTAAGTACTTGTATAAAAGTAAGTACAAAGATACCTTTGTCTTATTAAATAAAAAAACATTTTAAGATGAAAATTATAATCTCAGGTTCATTAGGAAACATAGGAAAGCCATTAACGGCACAATTAGTACAATCAGGTCACGATGTAACGGTTATCAGCAGTAATGCAGATCGTAAAAATGATATCGAAAATTTAGGTGCAAAAGCAGCAATCGGCTCAGTTAGCGATGCTGATTTTCTTTCTAAAACTTTTATAGGAGCAGATGCTCTTTTTGCAATGACACCGCCAAATATGGGTGGAGTAAATATTATTAAAAACACTACTGATGCTGGTAACGCTTTCGCGAAAGCAATTCAGACAGCCAACATTAAAAGAGTTGTAATGTTAAGCAGCATTGGAGCTGATTTGCCAACAGGAAATGGACCGATTGCAGGTTTGTATAATATTGAGAAGATTTACGATAAATTAGATACTTCTGTTACATTTTTAAGGGCAGGATATTTCTATATTAATTTCTTCAATGATATTCCGATGATAAAAGGAGCGGGGATTATGGGAGCCAATTTTCCGGCATCAAATCGTATTCCTTTAGTACATCCAGAAGACATTGCAAATGCTGCTGCAGAAGAATTACAGAAAACTCAAGAAGGTAAAAATGTTAGATATATTGTCAGCGATGTAAAAACGCCTTCAGATATTGTAAAAGCATTTGGATCTGCAATTGATAAACCAGAACTTCCTTGGATCGAATTTACAGATGAACAATACTTAGGCGGAATGACACAAGCGGGAGTCCCAGAAGAAATGGCAGGTTTATATACCGAAATGGGAACTGGATTGAGAAATGAAACCATCGCAGTAGATTTCTTAAACAATGATGGAAATGCTACAGGTAAAATCAAATTGGAAGATTTTGCTAAAGAATTTGCTTCAAAATTCTAATTATAATTTGTTGAGAGAAATTTAATTTTAACACATAGAGACATATTTTTTGCAGGCTTATAAAAAGGCGTTTCACTAATTTCAATGCACATAGCCTATGTGTTAAAGCTTGCTTTTTTGTAATCTTAAAGAAAACAATAAAAATCTATGTTTCTATGTGTTTGCATTTTGCCAAATAGATATAAAAAAACATTCCGCTTGCTATAAATAGAAGCGGAATGTTCAATTAAAAAAAACTCAAGTGATGAATTACATACAGTTTGTAATCAAAACTGTATATTTTTAGAATACCCCAATGTAGTGGTTTCCTGCTTTATTAACTAATTTAGCGCCTTTAGTAACTTTTCCGGTAGGAATATCAATTACATAAATGTTACCGTCTTTTCCAACTGGAGTAACAGCGATGTAGAATTCATTTCCGTCTACAACAAAACCTTGATATTGACCAAAATTCAAGTCAGCATCGTAATCAATGCCTTCTACTTTTGTAGCTGTTTTTGCATTTAAATCAAGTCTTGCTACATAACCTTGTTCAGTTCCTTCGTAAGTATAAACAGCATAAGCAATTCCGTTTCCAGCATATCTCCAAGCATCAATATAACTTCCTTTAATTCCTAGAGCAGCATCTAAACTAAATACATAAGAATTGTCATATTCATTGCTTTGGTTGATTTTAAGGATATAAGAACCGTTTTTAGCATCTCTTTGAGTTGCTTGATAGATATTTCCGTCGTTTGCTACGAAGCTGTTAAAACTTCTGTATCCGCTTGTATCTCCAAATCCAACAGTTGAAGTAATTACTTTTGGATTTTGTAAAGAAGGATAATCAACAACAACAGATTTTGAACCTAAACGATCAAAAGAAGGCTCATTTGCACCTGTTAACGGATTTGTTTTACGCATCCAAGTTCCGATAATTAATTTGTCTCCAGCTTTGTTTAAAGTTGGTGCATCTAAACGGAAAATATGGTGTCCTTGACTTTCTTCTGCTGTAGTTAAAGGAATTTCATATTGTCTGTAATCTGAAATTAATGATTTTTGTAAATCTAGACTTAAAACAGTAGCAGAACCTCTTGTATACTTGTATGTTTTTCCATCTGCTTCTGTTACAATAACTGGTGCAGTTACGTTTACTGCAACTCCAGTTTTATCACCGTCAAAAAGTTTTACCCATCTTGGAGAAGTTCCTGCATATTGAGAAATATTAGCAGTAATATCAGATTTCACGAAGTTTTTTGCTCCATTTACTTTATAAGTCATAAACTCACCTCCGTTCGCACCAGTATAAGTAATATTAAAAAGCGTATTTCCATCTACAGAAGATTGCAAACGAGCCGTTCTGTTAGACTGTACACCTTCGCCATTATCAAAAACATTAACAGAAATGTTTGGGTTTATAGCATCTTCCTTAGAAATAGCATAAATTCTAGTTCCGCCGTTTCCATCTCCAGGATCTGTTTGCATCAAAGCTCCGGCTACTGTAATCCAACGTCCTTCGGTTATTGGGTTTACCGGTTCCGATTCTTTATTATTATCATCACTGCTGCAGCTTGTAGTAAGGGCAAATGTGGTTAAGACTAACCCACATGCAAGTAATTTAAAAGTACCTTTTTTCATAGTTATATTTATTAAAAAATTAATTAATCAGTTACTAAAATTTATTGAGTGTATAATTTATTTTCAAAAAGAAAGCTCTTCCAGGTTTTTGAACCGCAAAATTGTCGTAAACCTGTTGGTTGGTAATGTTTTTAGCATCGAAACTTGCAATAAACTTTCTGTTAGGAAAAGTGTAGCTCAATCCTAAATCATGCGGAAATTGGACAGGCGTTCTGTCGTCTTCATTATCCAGCCAATTCGTATAAAAAGCTCCTACATATCCAAAATTGTAAAAGAGACTTAATTGCGAGTCTTTTTGTATTACATCTTTAAAATTATATTGTGCATTACCATTTACAGTAAAAAAGGGCTCGTTAGGAAATTGTTTGTTGTAATTTTCGAGTTGCACTCCGTTTTTATCAAATTGATCTTTAGATCGAGAAGTAAACTGCGACATGTTCATCGATATGAACAATCTGTTTTTATGAGAATACTCTGCAGAAGCTTCGTAACCAAGAGATTGTGCTTTTCCTAAATTGATAGATGGTGCGACTTCTAATGCTTCATTTAAACGAGGACTAAATCGTCTTACAATTTTATCTCTCGTATTTCTCCAGAAACCAGATCCGTTAAAACCGAATTTATGGTTGTTAATGATGTAAGGGCCAAATCGTAAACCAACATTTAAATTATTACTCTGTTCAGGTATTAGCGAGCTATTACCACTTTGATTTTCACCCGGATTTCCAAATATTTCAATTTCAGAAGGAAGTCGGATTGCTTTTTCAGCAGAAAGCGAAAACATTAATTTTGGCGTTATAAAATAAGAAGTAGCTAGACCATACCCATAAAAAGTAGTATTGTTGCTTTCTAATTTTTCTTCAATCGTTGTGTTGTTATTGGTAAGCAAAGGCGTCCTTTGTTCTGTTTTTTGATTATAGCGCTTTCCGAAAAGATTAGTTCTTAATCGAGAATGAAGAGCTTCTAGTTCGTATGCAAATGAAAAAATGCTTTTTTGAAGTTCTCTTTTTTGTTGAAAATCTCGTTCTAACTGCGATTTCATTTCGTCATAATCATCTCTGTCAAAAGAATAAAGCATACTGCTGAAAACGAATCGGTGGTTTTCATTTAAAGTATAATTTAAGCCGCTTCGAGTACTGAATATTTTGTTATTCAAATGAAGAATTGTAGGTCGATCTTGCTGAGCACCGTAAGGAGTTAGAACATATTCGCCATGAAGACCAATTACTTTTTCTCCAAACCAATTGTAATTATATTTTACCGTATCGCTTAAAACTTCACCTCTCTGACTGAAAACAGAATTCACTGTAAATTCAAGACCTTTTACAATAAAGTCTTTTTTAGAATAATTAATACTTATAACTTGTGCATCAGATTCTGTAAACCTGCCTTTATAAGGCCTTGCCATCGATTGTCCATGTTGGATTTCGTTATAATCATCAGAAGCATTAAAACCTATTAAAAAGCTATCTGCCCAATTTACATTCGTAAAACCAGCTTCAATTCTTCCGCCAAATGAACGATAAGCGTCTTCAAAACGTTTTGCTTTGATGTATACTTTTTGTCCGTTTGGAAGAATGTTGTACGCAAATTTTCCCCAGATTTCATAGTCATTGTCAGAATAATTATAGAAACCAGAACCTTTTAAAGTAAAGCCCGATTTATCTCTGTAAGTCGTATTAAAGTTGGATTGAAATGTATTAAATGAACCATAAGAAGCAGAAGCACTTAAAGTGTTTTTAGCACCTTTTTTTAATATCACATTAATCGCTCCACCCAAAGCATCATCAGCTAAATGAGCTGGTACTACTCCTTTGTAAACTTCTATTCTATCAATTAATGCTGGAGGAATACTGTTTAAATTAAAAGAAGAACCGTAGGTAGAAATCGGAATTCCGTCTATAAATACTCGAATAGAATTTCCAGTCATCCCATTCAAATTGTAAGTGACATTTGATCCTAATCCACCGTTTTGTCTGATTCGAACACCAACAGATTGCCCCAATAATTCGTTTGTTTGAATATTTCTTTTAGCAGCTTCTTGGGTATCTATGACATTAACAGAAAAGCCTTTTTCTATAATTTCTTTCTTAACAGTTTTCTTTTGAAGAACCACTTCTTTTAATGACCTAGCATCATTTCTTTCGATAGAAATATTAAGCTCTGTATTCGGTTTGTTTATGGTAACTTTTGTTGTTTTGGTTTGACCTTCCATAGAAGAAGTCTCCAAAATATATTCTCCATATTTTAATCCCTTAAATTCGTAAAGACCATAGTCATTAACGATCGCATATTTTTGGTTTCCTTTAATGGTGACAGATGAACCATAAGCTAATTCGTCTTTTCCAAAAGTCACTTTTCCTGTTAAGTTTCCAGTTTGTGACCAAGCTGAAATGGTAAATAAAAATAGAAGTAAAATTGTTCTCATATTGAGTCTGCGTGTAAAAGTGCTGCAAACTTATATGATAATTTAAATTTAATCTAAATAAAGCAATTAGAAGATTATTAGAATTACGAGGAAGTTTTTAATGTTATTTTAATGTAAATTTAGAATTATGAACTATAAATGATTAATTCTGAATTTATGATGTCTTCCTGAGCGAAGTCGAAGGATATGCGCAAAGTATTTTATTACTATTGGAATTAAATAATCTCGCAAAGTCGCTAAGACGCAAAGTTTTATTTCACGTTTTTTATCGCAAAGTTTGTCATTTCGACGAAGGAGAAATCACACTAGTAATTCGACAAAGATTGGCAATATACCAAATGAAATCTCTTGTGTGATTTCTCCTTAGTCGAAATGACAAAGAAACTTAAAAAACTTTGCGTCTTAGCGACTTTGCGAGATTAAAAAAGCGTTTCGTATTTAGCTCAGGAAGACAAAGAAAAGTACAGTTAACAATTAACCATTAATAATTCACAATTAGCTTACAATTTATAAGTGAAGTTTTTAGACTTAACAATTTTCCCTTTATCAGTAATCATTACACAACTATATTCTGGGAATTTTTGAAGTAAAAGCAAACCTTCTTTCTGACCTAAAACCATCATAGAAGTACTTAATCCGTTTGCGGTTTCAGCGTTCGGACCAAAAACCGTTACACTGCACAAACCAGTTGCAGGATAACCAGTTGCAGGATTTATAATATGCGAATAGCGTTTTCCGTTAAAAACAACAAACTTCTCATAACTGCCAGAAGTAGTCACAGCGCCTTCTTTAAGCGGAACAGCAGCTAGAATTTTTTCAGGCATAAACGGATTTGTAATTCCGATTTTCCAATCTTTTCCGTTCGGTTGTTTTCCCCAAGTGCTCATGTCTCCAGAACCGTTTATAATTCCGGCTTGAACACCTTTTGCAATCATCATGGCGCGGCATTTATCGGTTGCATAACCTTCGCCTAAAGCGCCAAAACCAATTTTCATTCCTTTTAATTTCAAGAAAATAGTCGATGCCGTGCTGTCTAAAATAATGTTTTTATACCCAACTTTCTCCACCGATTTTTTTATGGCTTCCGCCGAAGGCATTTCGGTCATCGAACCGTCAAATTTCCAAATGCGATCTAAAGCAGCAAAGCTAACGTCAAATCCACCATTGGTAATTTCAGAAAGTTTAATCGCTCTTTGCGCTAATTCGAAAACTTCACGGTCGACTTTTATAGGTTTTATTCCAGCATTCTGATTGACTTCAGAAACTTGAGAATCGGGTTTCCAATCGGAGATTAAGTTTTCAATTCGAGTAATTTCTCCAATTACAATATCGATATTTTGTTCTGCCGAAAGCGAATCTTTATCGACAATACTAATATCAAAACGTCCGCCCATAAGCAAAGTCGTTCTTTTTCGTAATACTTGCGAATGCATTGATAAACAGCAAGTAATTGCAAAAAGGAATAAAAATTTATGAGAGCAAGACTTAATTGGCATATTGTTTTCTAATAACAGTCTGTTAAAAATTGTTTGTTGGCTTTGTATTCTTGAAGTGTTTTTAATCCTTTTGAAAGACATAATTCACTTAAAATAGCTTCGACATCTTTCTGCATAGCAAGCGAACCGCAAATCATAACAACACCACCTTTTTTGAATAAATTCGTAAAGAAAGAAGAATCTCTTTTAATTAAATCCATTACATAAATATGCTCGGCTTCACGCGACAAAGCGACATGAAAATTATCCAAATGTTCTTTATGAATCATGATGCCAGCAAACTTTTTATAAGCCATTAGCGTTGGCGTTTCCATTCTAAATCCGCTATAGAGATGAAGTTCCTGTTTTGCTTTGTTTTGCTCGATCATTCCTAAGAAAGGAGCAATTCCTGTTCCGTTAGAAATAAAAGCCACTTTTTGAGCTTTTTTCGGAAGATGGAAAGCAGGATTTTTTACAATTTGAGCTTTTATGACATTTCCAGGTTCTAAAGCATTCAAGAAGCCAGAACCCAATCCGTTTGGATGAAGTTTTACAACTAACTGAATGTTTCCAGAATGATTCCCAATAGAGTAGAGGCGTTCTCTAGAATCATTAGCAGGATAAATTGCCAATAAATCGCCAGAACTAAATTTAGCTCTTGAATTGGCTCTTAAAGTCAGAATAAAAGTATGTTCAGTTTCAGAAATTGGCGTTTTATCCAAAACCATTAATTTTTGCAAACCTTTCGGAACGTGATTATATAATGATGGAGTTGTTGCTAACGGAATTCCTGTTTTCTCACTCCATAATCTTGCCCATTCTACAAACTCAACAGCCGATTTGTCATTTACGGTCTGTAAATCCAAATAGCGATCTGCCCATTTTTGTTTTCCTAAAAGCTGATCAATTTCAATAGCAAATTGGCAAAAATCAGGATACGATTTAGAACCAAAACCAACCACAGAGAAATTAATATTCTGATCTTGATTTTGTTTTTCTAATAAAGCTTTGAATTGTGTTCCGTTAGAAGGCGCGTCTCCCAAACCATGAGTTGACGTAAAAACAATTATATGTTCTGCTTTCGGATAAGAAGAAAATTTATTCAATTCGCTAACAAAAACTTTTTGTCCGTGATTAATTAGTTGTTTTTGGATTGAACTAGCAAATCGGAACGTACTTCCGTTTTCTGAACCAACCAAAAGAATAAAAGTACTTTCGTTAGCTTTAAATTTATTTTTAATTCGGCTTGATCTTCTTTTTAAAGTAATCGCAAAACCAGAATAAATAAAGAATAAAATATTGATACAGGCAATAGCTAAAATTACCGCCCAGATTCCGTTAATTCTTCCTGTGTGAAGATCTAAGCTTAATGCCGCAAATTGAGTTCTCATTGGCGAAAGCTTTTCAGAAATTACAGCTCCTGTAACCTGATTTACTTCAACTTCTCTGTCTTTCAATTCAATGATGTAAAATTCTTCGGGATCATCCGTAAAAGGAAATTCGATTTTCTTTACATCAGACAATAAAGTAGTGTCGAAAATAGAAGTTGTTTTCGCTTTTTCTGAAAGTTCCGTTTTTACAGGCTTTGCTTTTTCTTCGCCCATAAAGAAGTTGAATCTTTCTAACGACAAATAAGTTCCTGTAAGCGAAATAATCAAAATCGGAATTAGAGCCAATCTTCCTAAAAGCACGTGGTAATATTGTGCAAAATATTCTTTGATTATTTTAGAAAAGAAATTTCGGATGCCGCGCTGCCTTTTTAAAACTAACACGAAACCCGAAATTGATATTAATAACAAGCAAAAAGAAATTACGCCCACAAAAAAACGTCCTGCTTCATGAAGAAATAGTGAACGATGCAAACTCGTAATCCAATTAATGAATTCGCTTTTCTTTGCAGGAGTTCCTAATGCTTTTCCAGTTTTTGGATCAATGTATGCTTTAACGTCATTTCCATCAGCATCAATGGCTTGAAGCGTTACAAACTGATTGTAATCTACACTCAATTCTGTAATTTCAGAATACTCTTTCTTTAAAATTGGCAACGTTTCGCCCAAAGTTATTTTATTAAAATCTTCTGCTTTGTACGGAAGTGTTTTTTCCTGAACCGCATCGACCGCCAGAATGATTCCTGTTACCGAAGCCAAAAGCAAAAAAATAGAAGAAAATAAGGCCAAAGCCAAGTGTGCGTAACGCCAAAAAGAAAGAGTCATTGAGTGTATTCTAGAAATGTAATCGTATTATATTTTACTTAATCTTACGTATTTGATGTAACCTTTACCATCAGTTTTTTCTGCAAGACCTTCAGTTGTAAGCGGAATTTCAAGATCGCTTACATAATATTTCTGATCTTCTACAGCAGATTCAAAACGCAATTTGTAACCTTTATTAATTTTAGAATTTTCGATTTCGATTGTAGTAACACTACGATCACCGCCCGTTACAGAAGCTCCAGTTTTAGCACTGATATCATCTGATTTTTGAGCAGTATGAAATTTATTCCATTCTTTTAAAGACTTGTACCATTTTTTGTCATCGCCCATTACATAAAGCGTTTTTTCGTATTCGCCAGCAGAATTCACTAGAGAAACAACGATGTAAGCACCTTCTCCCATATAGTTATTCATTTGCAGCATAATCTTGTATTTGCTTGATTGTGCTTGAGATTGGAAAGAAACTAAGAAGATAAAAGCGCTTGTAAGAGCAATTTTTAATATTGATTTCATCTGAAATTATGTATTTGTGTGGATTTGTAATGTGAAATCCCAAATCCCAAATGTAAAGTTTGGAATTTGGAATTTCAAATATTGATTATTAATTAATTGTTTATTTTAAGAATTCAACAGAAACGTTGTTTTTAGTTAGAAGTTCGTTTTCTTTCGCTAAAGCGTAAGCCGTTTCGTCAAACTCTGTGCTGATGTCTTTTTTAGCTCCAGCAGAAACTAAATATTTTAAAATAGCATCATCTTTAGAAGTCATTGCTGCTCTGTGCAAAGCAGTTAAACCGTCTTTATTTTTTGCGTTAATGTCTACTTTTAAATCAGTGATTTTTTTAAGTAGCGAAACATCATTTTTAGTAATTGCTAAATGATACAAAGTATTTCCGTCTTTTTGAGGAGTTGCAAGGTTTAATCCTTTGTCTTGAAGTAATTTTGCTTTAGCATCAAAAGGATCTGTTGCAGCTTTTTCTCTTCCTGCAGGACGATACGATTGTACTAAATAAACACCTAAATTATTTCCGTCTTTATCTTTTACATTTACATCTGCACCTTTAGTTAAAAGTAAATTTACAGCATCTGGAGTTCCGTTTCTAACAGCAAAAGTCAAAGCAGATTCTCCTTTTAAATTTTGAGCATTTATATTTTTTACAGAAGGAAGAAATAATTCTAAAACAGCAGTTTCTCTAGCTCCAGCTGCTATCATAATTGGCGTATTTCCTTCTTTATCAGCTTTGTTTACATCAACACCCTTTCCTAAGAAATATTTAATGATTTCAGCTTGATTTGGTTTATTAGCCAAAAAGTGAAATACATTTTGTCCTGCTTTATTTTGAGAAGTAGCTTTAATTTTTACTTCTTCAACCAAATATTTATAAGTTTCTAAAGTATTCGTTTCTCTACGGCTTCCTTGTGCTGCAAATAAAAGTGCGTCGCCAGTTGGTTTAATTCCTTTTTCTAAAAGCTTTTTCAAAAGAGCAATATTTCCAGATCTTGCAGCGTATGTAAAAGCAGTGTTTCCGTCATTATCTACATCTTTAAGAGACATTCCTTTTGTAGAAAAATAATCAGCAGCTTTTAAATCTTTATCAGAAGCGATTGCTAAAAGCAAAAGGTTTGCTCCATTCGCATATTTTTTTGTCGGATTAAGTCCAGCTTTAAAGAAAGCATCGTACATCGCAGCATCTGACTGACCGTTTGAAGCAGCAAAATCAGCAGGAGCAGTTCCGTGGCTGTCTTCAAAATTTACATCAGAACCTTTAGCAATTAAATATTGAACCAATTCTGTATTTCCTCTATAGGCAGCCCAGTGCAAATAGATACGATTATCATGAGTTAATTTTGTGATTGAATTTCCAGGTTGCTCAACTAAAAATTTGATTGTTGCAAAAGGAGCGTCATTATTAATAGCTAAAGTTGTAACATCAAATGCATTTACATTAGCTTCAGCAGGATTATTTCCTTTAGCGATTTCTGCCTGAACCGTTTCAACAGTTGGAGAAGTTTTCCAGAAAGCAGCATCTAGCAATGCGTTTTTTTGCTGAGCACTTACAAATAAAGTAGCAGCAAATGCAAAAGAAACAAAAAGATTCTTTTTCATATTTCGATAATTTATGGTTATTGAATTGTACAAGATTAAATTTATTTTTTGGGAATATTTTATTCTATTTAGAATAAATAAAAATAAAGACAAATGTAGAAATTAATATTCTTAAACCAAGAATAATTTGCTGTAAAAAGGGAATTTGGTGGTATTTATCCAAAAATTAAGAATCCCTTAAGTAAATTTTAATTTTGTTTTAATTCGGTCTTTCTTTCGAAGCAAAAAAATGATTTCAGAATGTTTCTTCTCTTTTATAGATGTAATAAGAATAAAAGTTAAGAATTGAAGTAATAGTTCGTTTCTCAAGTGCTGATTTTGCTAAGATTTCTCGGTTTTTTAGTGATTTTTAAAATGTAAATATTTGGAGTGTAGTTTGTTATGGGATTTAAACAAATGTTAATTATTTAGAATTATTAAAAATAACTGACGTTTTTTTGCTTTGAAATTGGCTTTCAAATTTCTCTTTATTGAAAATGAATGTTGATAACTGTTTTCATTTTCGACCTCAAAAAGCACTTTTTTTCATGTTGATAACTTCATATTATTTTTAGGGAAACTGCTAGCTCATTGTAAATTACAGCACATTATTTTCATGTTGATAAAATTTACGAATTCCCGATTTTTTGAGGTTTTAAAACTGTTGATAATTGGGCAGATTTTTAACATCAAAAACTGGACAAAAGAATAACTGTAGGTTAAATTTGTATTAATAGAAATCACGCTAAAACCTCCCCAAAATAAGCGCTCGAATTTTTATTTCAAAACAGTCACTTAAAACTCTATATATATGTCAATTTTTGATAAAAGAATCAATTATAAACCTTTTGAATATCCTGAGGTTCTGCAATTTACCGAAGCTATTAATAAAGCTTATTGGGTACACACTGAAGTAGATTTTACTGCCGATACGCAAGACTTTCATGCGCATTTGGATTTGGCAGAAAAGACAGCAATTAAGAATAGTTTATTGGCAATTGCACAGATTGAGGTAGCTGTAAAAAGTTTTTGGGGTAATATATATGAGCATTTTCCAAAGCCAGAATTCAACGGGTTGGGGACTACTTTCGCAGAATGTGAATTTAGACATTCTGAAGCGTATTCTCGTTTGTTGGAAGTTTTAGGATATAATGATGAATTTGAAAGATTATTAGACGTTCCTGTAATTCGCAGACGTGTAGATTATCTTTCTAATGTATTGAAAGACACAAAATCTCAGGACAACAGAAAATACATGGTTTCGCTGATTTTGTTCAGTATTTTGATTGAAAATGTTTCTCTTTTCAGCCAATTTGCCATTTTATTGTCATTCACAAGATTTAAAGGATATATGAAGAATGTGAGCAATATTATTGCTTGGACTTCTATCGATGAGCAGATTCACGCAAATGGCGGAATTTATATCATTAATAAAATCCGTGAAGAATTCCCAGAATACTTCGATGCAGAAACTTTAGAGTTAATTAGAGAAACAGTTAGAGAATCGATTACTGTTGAAGCTGATATTTTAGATTGGATTTTTGAAGATGGAGCAATTGAAACGATAAACAAAGAAGATTTGGTAAACTTCATGAAATTTAGAATTGATGAAAGTTTGAAACAAATCAATATCGAAACAATTTTTAATGTTTCTCCAGAAGAGTATTCAAAAATGACTTGGTTTGAAGAAGAAGTTTTTGCAAACAGTTTAGATGATTTCTTTGCGAAACGTCCTGTAGAATATACAAAACACGATAAGAGTATCACAGCAAACGATCTTTTCTAATACAAGCCCATAATACATATGAATACGATAGACACAAACCCAGCAAATACCAATTTTGAACCACAAAACGACAGCAAAATGTGGTGGAAAAATTCTGAAAGTGAACAGATTTTAAACCGCGGTTATCTTTTAAAAGGAGAAACTGTAGAAGGAGCAATCGATAGAATTTGTACTGCCGCAGCTAGAAGGCTTTACAAACCAGAATTGAAAGAGTCTTTCATGGAAATGATCGAAAGAGGCTGGATGAGTATCAGTTCGCCAGTTTGGGCAAATATGGGAACAGAAAGAGGATTGCCAATTTCTTGTTTTAATGTGCATGTTCCAGATAAAATTGAAGGAATTACACATAAACTTGGAGAGGTAATCATGCAAACTAAAATCGGTGGTGGAACTTCTGGTTATTTTGGTGAATTGCGTGAGCGTGGAAGTGCTGTAACAGACAACGGAAAGAGTAGTGGAGCAGTAAGTTTCATGAAACTTTTTGATACCGCTATGGATACGATTTCTCAAGGTGGAGTTCGTCGTGGTGCGTTTGCAGCTTATTTAGATGTGGATCATCCAGATATCGAAGAGTTCTTGAAAATTAAAAGTATCGGAAACCCAATTCAGAACTTGTTTACTGGAATCTGCGTGCCAGATTATTGGATGCAGGAAATGATTGATGGTGACGCAGAAAAAAGACAAGTTTGGGCAAAAGTATTAGAAAGCCGTCAGCAAAAAGGTTTGCCTTATATTTTCTTTAGTGATAACGTAAATAAAAATAAACCGCAAGTTTATAAAGATCAGAATTTAAGAATCAATGCAAGTAACTTGTGTAGTGAAATTATGCTTCCATCGACGCATGATGAATCATTTATTTGCTGTTTATCTTCTATGAACTTAGAATTATATGAAGAGTGGAAAGATACTGAAGCGGTTAAATTAGCGATCTTTTTCTTAGATGCTGTTTTGCAAGAATTCATCGAAAAGACAGAAGGTAACTATTATCTTTCTGCAGCGAATAAATTTGCTAAAAGACACCGTGCGCTTGGTTTAGGAGTTTTAGGATGGCATTCTTATTTACAGAAAAACATGATTCCATTTGAAGGAATGGAAGCTAAAATGAAAACAACTGAGATTTTCAAACATATTAGTGATAAAGCCGATAAAGCAAGTCAGGAATTGGCTAGAATTTACGGAGAACCAGAATTGCTAAAAGGTTACGGAAGACGTAATACGACAACAATGGCAATTGCTCCAACAACATCTTCTTCTGCAATTTTAGGACAAACTTCGCCAGGTATTGAGCCTTTCAGCAGTAATTATTACAAAGCTGGATTAAGCAAAGGTAACTTCATGCGTAAAAACAAATACCTTAAAAAACTGCTTGAAGAAAAAGGTTTAGATAACGAAGAAGTTTGGAGAGGAATTATGCTTAATGGGGGAAGTGTTCAGCATATGGAACAATTGACGAGAGAAGAAAAAGATGTTTTCAAAACATTTAAAGAAATCAGCCAGTTAGAAATTGTACAGCAAGCAGGAATTCGTCAGAAATTTGTAGATCAAGGACAAAGTTTAAATCTTAATATTCCAGCAGAATTGGCAATTAAAGATGTAAACCGTTTAATGATTGAAGCTTGGCAACAAGGAGTGAAAAGTTTGTACTACCAAAGAAGCCAAAGTGTTTCTAAAGAGTTAGTAACAAGTCTTGTTTCTTGTAGCAGTTGTGAATCATAAAAATCAAAAGCCGAATCTGAATTTAAGATTCGGCTTTTTTATTGGTTTTAAACACATAGAAACATAGTTTTTCTTTCTTTAAAAAGGGATTTGAAAGAAACTAGTTTCTAACACATAGTTCTCAAACTTCCGCGAGAACTTTGTCAAAGTTTTAAACTTTGACAAAGTTTAATTCGAACACATTTATAAAGATTTATGCAGATTAAGAAAGATATGAATTGCCTCCAGCTTTAGCTGGAGGTAAAAAAAAGCAGAGTAAGAAGGCTTTAGCCAAATTCAAAGTTTGGCTAAAGCCTTTTATGATTTAAAACAAAAACCTTCAGCTAAAGCTGGAGGCAATTCATATTAAAATAAAAATCAATTAAATTCGTGAATTCGTAGCTAAAAAAAACTTTGTGTCTTAGCGCCTTAGTGGCTAAAAAAAAATTAAATCTTAGACTTCAATCGACTCAAAGTTTCCTGAGAAATATTAATATAAGAAGCCACAATCTTATTCGGAAGTCTTTTCACAATCGCAGGATTTATTTTCAAAAGCTGATTATATCGTTCCAAAGCATCCATGGTTGTAAAAGACATTAACCGATTGGCATTATTTACATACGCTTTCTCCAGATAATTGCTGTAAAATGTTCTCCATTCCGGAACAATTTTCATTAAATGATTAAAATCTTCGTGAGAAATGCTCAACAATTCAGATTTCTCAACAACTTGAATGTTTTCTGCCGCAGGCATCTTGGTAATAAAACTAACTAAAGCCGTCGCAAACTGATTTTCAAAAGCAATATATCGAGTGGCATCTTTTCCTTCTTCATTAATAAAAAAGATTCTCAAACAGCCTTTAGCAACAAAAAAAGTCTCTTGACTAATTTGTCCTTGCGCTAACAAGATTTCATTTTTCCCTTTTTTTACAAGTTTAAAATAAGAAAGAATGGTTTCTAAATCTTCATCAGAAACGTCGATGCTTTTTCGAATGGAATTGCCAAGCTGTTCGTATATCATTTATTTATAATCTCTAACGAATTTGCGGTAGTAAATAATATCTTCAATAGATAAAACCACTAAATCGTGTTCTTGTGCAAAGCTAATGATTTTGTCTAGTTTCGCCATACTTCCGTCTTCGTTCATCAATTCGCAAAGAACGGCTTCGGGTTGTAAACCAGCCAATTTCATTAAATCTACGCTTCCTTCTGTGTGACCATTTCTTCCTAAAACGCCATTTTCATTCGCTCTAAGCGGAAAAATATGTCCAGGTTTTGCCAAATCTTCTGGTTTAGTATTTTTTGCAATCGCGGTTTTAATTGTGGTAACTCGATCTTTTGCAGAAACTCCAGTTGTGACTCCATTTCTTGCTTCGATAGTAATGGTAAACGGAGTTTGAAAACTACTTGTATTTTCTTTTACCATGTATGGAAGTTCCAATTCGTCTGCTTTTTTATTAGTCAAACAAAGACAGACAATTCCGCTGCATTCGCGAATCATTAATGCCATGTCTTGTGTATTTATATGTTGGGCAGAAAAGATAAGATCGCCTTCATTTTCTCGGTTTTCATCATCGGTTACGAGAACACCTTTTCCGTTTTTAAGTTGTTCTAAAGCATTTTCAACACGTTCTTTACTCGAAACTCCAAATTGCATTAGCGGACTTAATTCTGTACTTATCATAAAAACTTTTTTAAGAAATAATAAGAAGCAAATCTAAAGCTGTTTAAAACCAAAAAGTTTGACATAAGTCAATAAATCACGATGTGCTTTTTTTAAGGTTATTCTAATTTAGTGGACATAAAATCTTAATTTAGTACCCAAATTCTATCATCCAAAATCTAATAAATACCACCTCAAATGGAGAATATCACCGTTATTATAATGCTGCTTTTCGGCGTTGCTTTTCTTAGTCTTGTTAGTAAAAGATATAACTTCCCGATTCCGATTGTTTTGGTTTTATGTGGTGTTGTTATTAGCATTATTCCAGGACTTCCTGTAATTGCTTTGAGTCCAGAAATTGTATTTATTATATTTCTGCCGCCGCTTTTATATCATGCGGCGTGGCATACTAGCTGGTCAGATTTTAAGCAATCTATACGTCCGATTACTTTTGCAGCCGTTGGTTTGGTCTTCTTTACGACAGGATTAGTTGCTGTTTTTGCGCATTGGCTTATAGATGATATGTCTTGGCCGTTAGCTTTTTTGCTTGGAGCTATTGTTTCGCCACCAGATGCAGTTTCTGCAACAGCCATTACAAAAGGTTTAGGACTTAATCCGCGATTAATTGCGATTTTAGAAGGAGAAAGTTTGGTGAACGATGCAAGTGGTCTTGTGGCGTACAAATATGCCCTTACGGCGATTACAGCAGGAAATTTTGTTTTGTGGCAAGCTGGATTAAATTTTGTTTTAATGTCGGTTTTAGGAATAGGAATTGGTTTAGCCGTTGGTTTTATCATGTACTATATTCACAAAAGATTTGTTTGCGATGATATTATCGAAGTGACACTTACATTATTAACGCCATTTGCTTCTTATCTTCTTGCAGAACATTTTGAAGGTTCAGGAGTTTTGGCTGTGGTAACAACAGGACTTTTTCTGGCAGCGAGATCAGGAACTATTTTTTCTCATGAAAGCCGAATTATGACTAATACAATTTGGGACGTTTTAAACAACATTCTAAACGGTTTGATCTTTATTTTAATCGGACTTCAATTGAGACAAATTATTGCAGGAATCAGTAATTACTCTGGAAATTCGTTATTTATTTGGGGAGCTGTTATAAGTATTGTCGTTATTTTAGTTCGTTTTTTATGGGTTATTCCAGCTACAATTCTGCCAAGAGTAATCAGTAAAAAGATTCGTGAAAAAGAACAGTTTGATTATCGAAATATGATTATTTTTGGATGGTCTGGAATGCGCGGTGTGGTTTCTATGGCTGCAGCTTTGGCACTTCCGTTAATGTTGAATAAAACAGAAGAATTTCCGCTTCGAAATTTAATTATTTACTTAGTTTTCTGCGTTATTCTTTCTACTTTGGTGATTCAAGGTCTTACGCTTCCTTGGCTAATTAAAAAGCTGAAAATCGAGCGTTATTCGATACTTGCCGAAGAATATAGTATCAGAAATGTTATTGTTTCAGAAACTATCGCGCACATCGAAGATAATTTTTCTTTATTAAATGATGAATTGCTTCACAACATAAAAAGTAAGTACGAAGTAAAATTCAACCGTCTGCAAAAGACCGAACTTCCAGCTAATTTCTTCGGAAACGGAAAACTTCTTGGCGGTGAAATTTTTAATGATTTTACTAAAATTCAAATTGATTTGCTAAATGTAGAACGTGGTAAACTAGAATCGATGCATAAATTAGGTTCTGTAAACGAAGAAATCTTCCGTAAAATAGAAAAAGAACTTGATCTGGAAGAAACCCGTTTGTGGATGGAAATGTACGAGGAAAACTAGTTTTTAATTTTCAATTTTTTTAAATTGCTTCGCCTGTTCGCTATCGCTCGGGTCCAAATTCCAAAAATATAGCTTTGTCAAAGTTTTAAACTTTGACAAAGCTTTTTCTTTTTTAGGCTTTTAGTTTGGAATTTTTACATCACTAATGGCTAAATTAGCGCTTGCTTGAGCCATTATTTTTGAAGAGTTTTTATTGATAACTTCTGCTTTAATATTGATAATCGTTTTGCCTAATCTTTCGAGTTTTGTTCTAACGATAACAGTTTGATTTTCGAATGCAGGATTCAAGTAATCAATATATAAATTGATAGTTGGATAGAATTTTTCGAGCCCTAAAACCATAAAATTTACTCCGATACAATCGTCTATCATTCCTGCAGTAACGCCGCCGTGAAGCATTCCGACGGGATTTGTCATTTCTTTTCTGACTTCGAATTCAAATTCAACTGCTTTTTCTTCAACAGAAATCACTTTTCCGTTTAACCAATTTGCGAATGGAGAAGGGCTTCCTGTGAAATGTTTTCCAACATAACTTTGAAGAAATTGTAATCTTGTATTTTCCATTTAATTATATTTTTTGTCTGATTTTAGAATAGGTAATTTGTTTTGTTCTAGAATATTAAATAAATTTGCTTGCATTTTGCAAGTACAAATATATCAATTGCTTGCAAAATGCAAGTTAATTTTTAATTTATTTTTATGGCTTCTTCAAAAAAAAGATCAGATTGCCCAATAAATACTTCTCTAGAAATATGGGGAGATAAATGGTCGTTGCTGATTATTAGAGATTTAATGTTTAAAAAACAATGCACTTATGGCGATTTTTTAAAGTCGAAAGAAAAGATTGCAACCAATATTTTAGCCAGCAGACTTCTGGTTTTAGAAGAAAATGATCTTATAATTAAATTAGAGCATCCAGAAAGTAAAGCCAAAGTTTTGTATCAATTAACAGAAAAAGGAATTGAATTGTTTCCTGTTTTAGTTGAAATAAGTCTTTGGGCAGAGAAATACTATGAAGTTCCAGAAGAAAGGAAAAGCCTGCTCGAAAAAGCAAAACAAGATAAAACAGCTTTTATAGAAAAAGGAATTAGAAAAATGAAAGAAGGTTTATAAATTGTTAATGGTGAATTGTTAATTATTAATTTCTTCTTGAGACCAAATAATTTACCATTAACAATTCACCATTAATAATTAAATCACGTTCATTTTCTGCATTAAGAATGTTGCACTTTTGTTTTTACAGATCCCGTTTCGGAGTTTGTAATCGAAATGTAAATCGTTGTTTTGAATTTCAACTTCGAAACATTGATTGGTTAAAATTTCAGGATATTCGTTTGTAGTTAGACAAACTTCAATGTCGTGAGTTGCGATGGCTCCGATGGCTTTTTTAGAAATTATCTTCTTTACAACTTCAATTGTTCCGTTTCGTTTATCATCAGAATTTGTTCCTCTTAAAATCTCATCTAATAAAACAAAAGCAGGCTGATTATCAAGCGCATCCATGATCTGTTTTAAACGTTTAATTTCAGCAAAAAAGTAAGATTCAGAATCAGATAAAGAATCAGACAATCTCATTGAAACTAATACTGGAAGTGGATGAACTTTAGCTTCTGATGCACAAATAACTGAACCGATTCCACTAAGCACCATATTGATCCCTAGGCTTCGCAAAAACGTACTTTTTCCAGACATGTTCGAACCTGTCAAAATCACAAAAGATTGTGGGTGAAATTGAGTGTCATTTCCAATTCTTGTTGCAGGATTAAGTAACGGATGACTTAGGTTTTTAAATTCGATTTTATATTCTGAATTGATTTCAGGAAAAACAAAATCATCATTATTGTAAGCTAAATTTGCTAAACTGTTTAAAGCTTCAATTTCGCCAATAATAGAAATCCAGTGATTCATTTCAGAAGCATAATCTTCTTTCCATTTTAAAAGCGCTCTTAAAACATGAAGGTTGAATAGGAATGTTCCGTTAAACAAAGTGGCTGTAACAAAGTTGTTTATCGTATCCATTCTCGAAAACAACTCTGAAAGCTGTTTTAAATGCTGACTTGCTTTTGCATTCTTAAAATTAAGCTGTTCTTGTAGACGAATTAGTTTTTTAGATTGAAAAGATTCTTTCTCAATTTTTTCAATTAATAAACTGTATTGTTTTATGATATTGTCAACATTATCTGCTTTAGCTATTTCCGATTGAATTCTTTTCGTAAACCTTCCTAAAACAAGCAAATTAGCTATAAAAATATAAGTTAGATAAGAAAGTATTATGGTTTTTGAAGTAATAAAATAAGCCGCGAGAAATCCGAAAAAAGTTATAGGAAGAATAATTGATAGTGCAACTGAAACTTTAGATAATGAATTATTATTAAATGATGTCCAGTGTTTTATTGCTTCATATGATTGTTTAGAGTCTTTGCTAATAATGGCAAGCGCTTGGAAGTTTTGTCTCCAATCTAATTTGCTTTTTAGTTCGTTTATGGCTTCTTGATTTTCTAAAATTTCATTTTCAGGAAGAGTATGTAGCAATAATTCGGCAAGTGTTTTTTTGCCGATAAAAGATGCTGTTCTATTAAGATTTTGAAATAAAGAATGGTCACCAAAAATATCTAAATCGTAAGCATATGGATGGTGAAAATCGATGAATTCGGCTCCGTTTTCAAAAGGTGTTTTTTCTCTTTTTAAGAAAGCAATTTCATTCTGATTGATTTTTAGCAACGTTTCTGCCAGCAATCTTTGAAATGACACTCTGAAATGTATTCTCATTAAAACAATAAAACCAACAAAAGATAAAACAGCTAGAATAACATAAAGCATTTGATCTGTCTTGATGTAGTAAAACATAAAAAACAAGAAAAGAGAAATACTTAGTAACCTCAAAAGGCTTATGCTGTTGTATTTTTTGTTGGTTTTAGTATAGAGTTCTGAATATTTTGTAACGTTGTCTGGATATGCTTTCATTCTATTATTTTGCTTGAAATACAAATATAGCTTTTAAGTTACAAAATTATCACGGATTGAAATTAATCTTCGTGCATTACCAAAATCGGAATCGTGACTTCTTTTGATATTTTTTTACTAAAACTTGAGTCAAAAAGACTTTCAAAAAAGGAACGTTTGTGTGTAATTGTTGTTAAAATATCAATGTCTTTGTAAAGAACAAAATCTAGAATAGTTTCTTTTACGTTATCGCTTGGTAATACTAAAAACTCAACATTTTCTGAGGCAAATTCTTTTTCAAATTCTTTTCTCATTTCGTCTGTAACATCAGAATTAGATGTTCTTACATACAAACTTTTTACTTTAGCGTCGGTTTTTTTAGCGATTTTCAGAATTTTTTTCAGTTCTTTTTTGTCTTTTTCGCGGTAGCGTGTAGTAAAACCTATTGTTTTTACTTTTTTGTATTTGGCATCTATAGGAATACATAAAACTGGAACTTCAACCCCAGAAATTACAGATTCGGTGTTAGAACCCGTAAAGAATGTTGTCCAATCAGAAACGCTATTGGTTCCCATAATAACAAAATCTACTTTATCTTCTTCGACTGCATTTTTAAGATTATAAATAAGATCGCCATCCATTAAACGATGTTTAATTACAATATCTTCTAAATTACGTTGAGCAGCAATTTCGCGAAGTTTTGGAATTTCATCTTTAAACATTTCGAATTTCGCTAACTCAATTGAACTGTATATAGAAGCATAATTCTCTGGAAAGAATTGACTGTCGTAAACAGGAATCTCGAAAGTATGAAGTAAGATTAATTCGGCGTTTACAACTTTAGCAAATTCTAGAGCATGAACAAATGCATTGGTAGCAGCATCGGAGAAATCAGTTGGAAATAATATCTTTTTCATAGTATTTAAGATTAAGGTTTGTCTCTCAAATTTACTCATTCTGCGAAGAAATTAACCTGATATTTATCAGTATTTTAACACTTAATGATTTATTAATCTTAATTAATTTGAAGATTTCCTGTACAAATGGAGGACAAGCAAAGACGAAAAAGAAATTGAGCCTTTTTTTATACCTTTGCAGCATGATAAATCAAGATTCTATAGTTGCTTTGGCTACACCTTCGGGAGCTGGAGCTATCGCCATAATTCGTATTTCTGGAGCTGATGCCATTACAATTGGTAATTCGGTTTTTAAATCTATTAAAAATAAAGATTTAACCAAACAGAAGACGCATACACTGCATTTAGGACATATTGTTGACGGAAGTAAAACTTTAGACGAAGTTTTGGTTTCAGTATTTAAAGGTCCGAACTCTTACACGGGCGAAGATACTATTGAAATTTCTTGTCACGGATCGACTTATATTCAACAACAGATTATTCAGTTATTGCTTCGAAATGGCTGTAGAATGGCAGATGCTGGTGAATTTACGTTAAGAGCCTTCTTAAACGGAAAATTAGATTTATCGCAAGCAGAAGCAGTTGCCGATTTGATTTCGTCAGACAATGAAGCTTCTCACCAGATTGCTATGCAGCAAATGCGTGGAGGTTTCAGTAATGAGATTGCTAAACTTAGAGAAGAGCTTCTGAATTTTGCTTCTTTAATTGAATTGGAATTAGATTTTGCAGAAGAAGATATTGAGTTTGCTGATAGGACGCAATTTCATGAATTATTAAACAGAATTGAATTTGTTTTAAAACGTCTTATTGATTCGTTTGCAGTTGGAAATGTAATTAAAAACGGAATTCCAGTTGCAATTGTTGGTGAACCAAATGTTGGGAAATCGACGCTTTTGAATGCTTTATTGAACGAAGAACGCGCAATTGTATCTGACATTGCAGGAACAACTCGTGATACAATTGAAGACGAATTGGTAATTGGCGGTATCGGATTTAGATTTATCGATACGGCAGGAATTCGTGATACCAAAGATGTTGTGGAAAGCATCGGAATAAAGAAAACTTTCGAGAAAATCGAACAGGCACAAGTGGTAATCTACTTATTTGACGGATTAAAATTCCAAACATCAAGTTCTGAATTTGTAAATGAAATTGAACAGATTAAGAATAAATATCCGCTAAAACCATTAATTATTGTGGTTAACAAAAAAGATATTTTATCGGCTGAAGAAGTTGCTAATATTACCAATCAGTTAGAAAATTTAAATGCAAAACTTTTATTGATTTCTGCGAAAGAAAAGATAGGAGTAGAGGATTTAAAAAATGAACTATTATCTTTTGTAAATACAGGAGCACTTCGCAATAACGAAACGATTGTTACCAATACAAGACATTATGATTCTTTATTAAAAGCTTTAGATGAAATTCAGAAAGTGAAATTCGGTTTAGAATCTGGCCTTTCAAGCGATTTAATGGCACTTGATATTCGAGAAGCTTTATATCAATTCGGGTTGATTACAGGTCAAGTCTCAAATGACGAATTGTTAGGGAATATTTTCGCCAATTTTTGCATCGGAAAGTAAAGGGCGCAAACTAATACAAAATAAAAATATTTAAAATAGCTAAATTGTTGGTAATTAACATTTTAGCTATTTTTTTATTGCAATGTTTTTTATAATATTTGAGTGTTTTTTTGTTAAAATTTGTACCGTATTTGTACCGCGTAGTGCGCAGAACTTACCAAAAATAACGATAAGGCAAATTATGGCACAGTTTGGCACCTTATGGCACACTTTGGCACATCATGGGAGGATTTATTGGACAATGTAGGGCACATAACTAAAAAATTAAAAAATTATGAGTTCAAACATGCGAATTACAAGAATTTGCCAATTCTGTCACCAGGAATTCACGGCAAAAACAACCAAAACCAAGTTCTGTTCCTTGAAATGCGGGAACAGGAACTACAAATTAATTACCAGGCACAAGACAATTGATGTCAGCAATCAGGAAACTGAGAAGATCAGAATGCAGGATTTTGAAGCCATTAAAAAAAGGGATTATTTGAGTGTTGCCGAGTGCAGCCAGTTTTTGGGAATAAGCAGAAGGACGCTTTACAGGATGATGGCAAGAAATGATGTCGATACGGTAAAGCTGGGGAGAAGAAATCTTGTGGTCAGAAAAAGTGTAGAAGCCTTGTTTGCTGTAAACGAAGTAACGACAGAGAAGCCCGATCCAGTTCCCCAAATTGTGGATTTAAGCCAATGCTGCACAATAACCGAGGCGCAGCAGCGATACGGAATAAGCCCGACCGCGCTTTATTTTTTGATTAGAAAATACAACATAAGCAAGTTTGTCTCCGGCAAATTCACCTATGTTCAGAAAAAGGATTTGGATGTCTATCTAAAAAGCATTGGAGATGAGTAAGAGTATCGTAACACTTAGAAAGAGAGCCATATCACATGGAAGAATGTCCCTGTATTTGGATTTTTATCCCCCGATATGGGATGATAATTCCAGCTGCTTTAGCAGACGGGAGTATCTGAAACTGTATGTCTACCAGAAGCCGGCGGACCAGTACCAGAAGATGGCCAATATAGAGAATATGCATACAGCCGAACTGATCAGGGCACGAAGACAGAATGAGATCAACAAACTGGAGGTCTATTCCGTATTCGAAAGGGAACAGCTGAAAATCCAGGCGGTGGGAAGGGAGTCGTTTCTGGATTACTACAAAAATTTGGGAGAGAAGAAAGAAGGAAATAACCTGTCAATCTGGACTTGCGCCATCACGCATTTTGAAGCATTTCTAAAAGGAAAGGACTTGATGTTTCAGGATGTGACAGTGACGCTTATAGAGGATTTCAGGGATTATCTCCTGAAGGCCCGAAGCCTGAGAAACAAGAATCTGAAACTGTCGCGTAATACCGCGCTTTCCTATTATAATAAAATAAAGACCACCCTGAAGAGGGCCTACCGGGAGGATAAGCTGAAAACCGATGTCAATTCCAAAATTAGCAGTATAAAAGAAATGGAATCGCAGCGCAATTTTATGACGCTGGAAGAAACTAAAAAACTCTTTGCAACTCCGTGCCCTAATCTGCTGGTACGAAAAATTTCAATGTTTTCGGTTCTTACAGGAATCCGCTATGTCGATATAAAGAAACTGACCTGGTCCGAAATACAGTACATTAAGAATGACGGACACTACATTATATTTAGACAGAAAAAAACCGGTGGGGCAGAGTCAATGCCCATATCTGACGAAGCTTTTGAACTGTTGGGGCGCAGAAAAGGTGAAAAAGAGCTGGTCTTTAAAGGTTTGAGAAAATGTGATGTGGACAAGTCGGTGCCTGAGTGGGTAAAATTATCGGGGATTAAGAAGCACATTACCTTCCACTGTTTCAGGCATACCTTTGCAACGCTCCAGATTACTGCCGGCACGGATATTTTTACGGTTTCTAAGATGCTGGGACATAGAAGTGTTAAGACAACGCAGGTATATGCCAGAGTGATTGACCAAAAAAAAAGGGAAGCGGCAAACCGGATTTCTTTGGAATGAAGATTTTTCCTTGCCACAATTTTTAACGCTTCACCAAAAGGTGAGGCGTACTCTTTTTATGTTATTAAATAGTTTTAGAAGTTTTTTCTAGAAACTATTGTTTAAAAAATGCAGGATGCCGCATAGCAGCCTGCATTTTTTATATATCGAAGTTTTTTTGCTTATTTTTAATTCTTCTTTTTGTTTAGAATGGTAAATAGAGGGATGTCAATTAATATTGAAAAACTGAGGCGTGAGACGTCCTGTCCTGTTTCGACAACATCTGAAATGCCGTTGTTATAAGTGACTTTTCTCAAGTTGCTTATATAATTGTATCTTCCTCCAATTGTGATAGGGGTGTTTTTAAAATTATAAAAAATTCCGGCTCCAGGCGATAAGAACTGCTCAAGGCGAAGATCATCATAACTTGTGTTGTCATTCTGGAAACGTACATTAACTAAGGAACCAAGATCCAAAACTTCCAAGAACAAAGACAATGATCCTGTATTTGAAGGCCAAAATGAAAATGCGATTCCCACTGGTGCTGCAACGCCACCGTACCATGAATCTGCCGCATTTGGGTCCCTGACATTTTCAAAACCTAGATTTATTCCAGCATAACTGTTTAGGCTGATATTGAACGGCGATATGCGTTTGAGAGCCGAGGTCCCTATAGGCTCTACATAACTGCGCAGGATGGATTTGATTTTAGTGCCGTCCTTGTCTGCTGCGATTTCAGCGGCCACCATCAGAAGTTCATTCCTTGAGGATTCTTCATCCATATAAGAGCTAAACTCATTCAGAGTAAGAACCATTGCATTGGAATATTCCTTTTTTGCAAGCGCTTCAGCTATAGCCAGGTAGCTGCCTGGAATTTTTATGATCTTTTCATTCAGCTTTAGATCTGTTATTGTGGACAGTATGCTGTTGATCTGATAAATGCTTTCGTTTATCATGCGCACGTAGGCCAGCTGGTCTTCAAAAGTCGCGAGCTTAAAATTTTTGTTTTTGACAAACGTATACGCATCTTCGAGCTTGTTGACAAAAAGAAGCAGTTTTTGTATTTTGAGTGCTTTGTCAAGCTCATCCTTGCCTGTGTCCATATATTTTTTTATTGCAGGAAAGTAGCTGAGCTGGCAGTATAAAAGATTGTAAAATTGCTTAATTTGCGCTGCCATTGGATCGGAACTTCTGATCTTAAATGGCGACCATACAGCGGGATCGATCCATATGCCGTCATTGCTTGAGGAATTTGCGCGAAGGCTGTTTGAAATAGTAGCAATGACCCCGGTAATTTCCTTGAACTCCGGTGTTATATAGTTTTTTTGGGAAACAGCATTGACGATTTCCGAAAGTTCAAGCCCAAGTGAGCTTGACTCGAGTATCTCTCCAGCTACTGACAGCATATCAAGGGCCATGGGATGATTGTTTATCTTTGGAAAAAGGATTTCAGGATTTTTTAAAAAGGCTTCCGGCATTTCCTTAAGGTCATTTTTTATGTGTACCTGCAGTGTGGCAATATCAAGTCCCGTGTATGGATTCCCGGAAGCGTATACCTGTCTTATAAATGCCGTTGTTTTGGGAAATAAAGCATAGAATACTATTGATGAGTTTATTTTTTCATTCGTTTCAGGATTGATGATGTCTTTAAAAAAGGTGTTTATGGCAAGATTAAAGACTTCTTTTTCAAACTGCTCGGCAATGACCATCGACAGTTCATTGATGATGGCAGCCTGCCAGTTAAATGAGTTTGCGCCAATTTCTTTTTCAAGAGTGGCGTCGGAAGCTTTTTTGGTGGTTAACGCCGTTCTTTCTATATCTGTCAGTGCAAAAACTTTCTCATGGCAATCGGCGGCTTTTGAATATTCGTCCGGCATAGCAAAGCCATTTGCTGTTGCGTCGTTAAATGTGTTTAATCTTTCATGCTGCAAATCCTCGCTGCTTTTTTCCTGTTTTGGATCAAGGGGCTGATATTGCTGATAAAATTTTCTCATAGCCGTGATCTGGTCATAAGAAAAGAAATCACGATGCTTGCTGTATCCCATAAAGTTGGTAGCCATTATATCGCTGCCACAGCTTTTATCGGCATAGTTGTAATCTGTTTTTTTCTGTGCTGGGGTATCTTTTATGCCGTCTGCGTTGGAGCACCCGCCCTGGAAAATGTGCGGCAGCCCCAGCCAATGTCCTGTTTCATGGGTCAGGGTCTGTTCTTCTTTCCCGATATGCAGATAATCAATTACAATACCATGGTTGGCTGTCTCTGTTGGCGTATAGGCGTTAGTGCCTGAATTGGTATTGCAGATATATATATTAAGATATTGGTACGGATTTACCGGAGGACTTTCAGCGAACGCCCTTCTTCTTTTGTAGCTGAATGTTCTGGTGTCGGTCTGTTTTCTTCTTACAACTGTATTTGAAAAGGAGCCGTCTGCAAGTGTATCAAGCTTGAAAGTTATATTTGAAGGCTTGGGCTGATAATTGGGGCCAGAGGGACGGGATCCCACAAGTTCATCGGGAAATGGTGCGTTTGAGCCTTTAAAATTAGAATTCAAAGATGCAACCATTGCTTTTATTTCAATATCCGAAACATTTTCCTTATCATTCTTATAAAGAATATGGACAATAACTGGAATTGTAATGATTTTGTTTGGGTCAATGCTGATATCCCGGCTTGGCGGCAGCTGAATGTCCTGATAGCCCCTGCATCCCGCCAAGGCTGCTAAGGCAAGAATTATACACAGTAGTTTTATTTTCATATTTGATCTGATTGGTTAGCATTCAAATTTATAATTGAAAATTAAATCGCCAGCAGGTAGAAACACCTTTTTTATGGCTTCTTTTCATCTAAAAACAGGTAGTTTCACGCATAAATTAATGAAAAGATTGCAATATTTTTAGACTGGAATTCGATATTCATGCAAACATAAAATATCATAGCTATGGCAGAATCTGAAAAATCATCCGATTTGGAGAAAAAATCCGACAATCATAAAGAACAGCACAATGAACTGGTATTTTCTTACCTCACCCTGAGAAACCTTATCGGATTTAGCGGATTATTGCTTCCGGCGGTTTTATCCTTGTTTCCTCGAAGATCATCTGAATTTTACGGCTTTGAACCCTCCATAAGCGATTATTTTTATACCGACCGTGGCGATATCCTGGTGGTCGTACTATGCATTTTAGGCACTCTGCTTATTACCTACAAAGGCTATGACTGGAAGGAGCAGCTCTTGACTGGTATTGCAGGGATCTGCGGGATGGGCGTCGCGTTTGTGCCTACCAAAAAGGATTGTCTTGCCTGTGATCTCAGTGTGCATACTGGCAGTGGGGGGGTGTTTGATTTTATTGCCGGCAGATGGTGGCACTTTGGTTTTGCGGCCGTTTTTCTCTTCTGTCTGGCTATTATGTCTTTGGTATTTTTTACAAAAAAGCATCCATCTACAGACATTAAATCTTTTGACGGTTCTCTGACCCAGAAAGGGAAGCGCAATATTGTCTACAAGGTCTGCGGTTGGGTCATGATTGCCTCTCTGGCAATTATGGGGATATATTTTATTAGCGGATATAGATTTAAAAAAATTCCTTTTATTTTTATTTTTGAATCCATTGCCGTTATTGCCTTTGGCATATCGTGGCTTACCAAAGGACAGACGCTCTGGCCCGACGGTGAGCATTACATCACAAGGAAAATAAAGAGGGCAAAGGAGTTTTTATAAAGTCCTGTGTTTTTTAAAGATCATTATGGCTTTGCAGTATCTTGCAAGCTGGAAATAAATCATTTTTTTGTATTACAGGAACAACAGTCAGCAAATGTTTATCATCAAGTATTTTTTTTACACTTTCAATAATGCAGAATTCTTCTTTTTCTTGATTAGAAATTGATGCTATTAAATGGATCTTTTTTGCAAATCAATTTTTTAATCAATTTTTAAATAGGGGCGGGCTATTTTTTCTAATTTTATGGAAATGCTAAATATATGGCTGTTAAAAGAATTGTGAGCAACATACAGGTATCGGATATAGCTGCAGCAAAGAAATTTTACAATGAAATTCTTGGTTTAGAAGTATTAATGGATCATGGCTGGATAATTACCTACGGGGTAAGCGATCTATCGTCGGTCCAATTAAGTTTTGCAACTGAGGGTGGTTCGGGTACAAAAGTCCCTGACTTGTCAATTGAAGTCGATAACCTGCTGCAGGTCTATCAGGCTATGAAAGAGGCAGGTTTTATAATCAGCTACGATTTGACAACTGAGCCTTGGGGGGTCAAAAGATTTTATGTCCTGGATCCATTTGGGAAAACTATTAATATTTTATCTCACGTGCGCTAAATAAGGAAGCCCAGCTTTGGGGGGCAGCTGGGCTCTACGGTAAGTTAAATAAATTATTGTATAAAATTAGATCGGCCTTTTATACACCGTCACATCATCTACCCACATCATTGCAGTGGTAAACAGATTGATTTTATTAGGGTCTATAAAATTGGAATCTTTTGATCCGACATTTAAATTGAATATAATGGAATGCGGGCCGAAATTGTTTAAGTTAAGATTCCCTGCACTGCCATTGGTGTAGGTTGAAACCGTTATATTATCAACTTTTATGGTTACTGTTACGACATTGTTTTGCATTTTCCAAAATGATTCGTATAAGTGCCATCCGCCATTTCCGTTAATGTCAAAATTTCCCGGATAGCTTCTTTCGGCAGCATTTCCCAGCAAATTTGCTCCGGAAGAAGTTCCATAAAAAAGATTTGAAGTAAAACGGCTTGCATTTGGTGCAAAAGAATAGCCTTCCATGATGTCTATTTCTCCTTTGGTCGGCCAGGCATTTGTAAATATAGCTGCACAGCAATAGCCTCGATAGCAAATTTGAAGCTTTTATTGCAACAAATGATGCATTTATATCGCGGTTTTCGGCAGCTAAGGCTATAAATAGGGAGGGTCTAAAAAGCATTTTGTTTTTAGAATGCATATAAACGCTTCTAAAAAAATCAAATGCTAATTGCTAAGATGAGATTAACAATCTTTTATCTGCATCAGCTTCTTAGTGTTTCTTTTTCGACATTTCAAAAATGATGGGCATCAAAATAGTATAGCACAGCCGATTTATGCTAAAGCCATTTGCCCGAAAAAAAATGGGGCAAATAGATTTCCTTGCAATGGGGTGTGGAATAGTAAAATTCAGCTTGAGAAACGCCCGTGGATTTTGGGACGTTTCTCTTTTTGCCGCCCAAAGCCAATGTTTAGGAATACACTTTTAGTATTTTGCCGTTAATGGCTCCTTCCACACTAAGAATATAGGCATTGGCCACCTTTTTCATAGGCGCAAGATTATAGCCTGGAAAGAAACTGCCGTACCGTTCGAAGCTGTCTTCGACAAGTCCCGGACTCACAGCATTAATTCTCATATCATTTTGGAGTTCTTGAGAGGATCCCAATACGAAACTGTTGATAGCCCCATGGATAAGCGCTACAGCTGTTCCGTTTTTAGCAGGATGTTCCGCTGCAATTCCCGAAGTGAGCGTGAATGAGCCTCCTTTTGAGAGATAATTTTTTCCGATAAGGACAATATTGATCTGTCCAAGCATTTTTCCTTCTATTCCAGGCATTAGATCCTCTTTTGACATGGAATGGAAATCTCCGTAAAAGCCGGTTCCGGCCGTGCAGATGCAGGCATCAATTTCTTTGAGCCCTTCAAACATGGTGCGGATGGAATCTCCACTGCTGATATCCACAGTCACATCGCCCGAGGTTCTTCCGGCAATGATTACTTCATGCCTTGCGGCCAATTCTTCGGCAACTTTTTTTCCAATGGTTCCCGAGCCTCCAATAATTAAAATTTTCATAGCTTTTTTGAAGCAAATTTATGCCGGGTTTTGCGGATGGGCTAGCAGAAAAAGTCCAAATAGTTTAGATATCGGCTCTAAATTCTGAAGGGGTTTTATGAAATGCCTTTCTGAAGGTCTGGGTGAAGTAGGAGAGGCTTTCAAAACCGCACTTTTCCGAAATGTCCGAAATGCGCTCCTGCGTGTTTTTTAGGAGAAGGCAGGAATACTCCAGCTTTTTCTGATTGATCCATTTTTTTGGAGGGAGGCCGTAGGCCTGTGAAAAATCCCTTTTAAAGGAAGAAAGGCTTCTATTGGAGAGATCGGCATATTCTTTAAGGGATAGGTTTTCAAAGAGATGCCGGTTTATGATGCCGGTCAGGTTTTCTGAAGATGCGGGCATCACCGAGTCCCAAAACGGAGCGGTCTGCGGATAGGGTACGGTTTTTAGAATATAAAGCAGTATTTCCTTCTGCTTCAAAAGCAGAATGCTTTTATCATGCAGTGATTGATCGGTGAAATACTGCGCCATCTGGCTTTTATAGGAATCGATGGCCGCATTGGAGCGGATCTTCAGATAAGAAGCCTCTAAAGCGTTTCCTGAACTTTTAAGGCCATGCTCGGCGGCAATTTCCTGCAGCAGTTTGGGATTGAGAAACAGCAGGACGGCTTCAAACCCTTCCGCGCCTTCAAAATATTCTGCCATAGCGTATATTCCTTTTTTCAGGAATATGACATCATGGGCAGTCACTTCGACTGTCTGTTCTCCTATATAGAGGTGTTTGTATCCCTTAAGAACCAAAACCAGAACATTTTCCGTAAGAAATATATTTTTTACCGCTGCGCTGCCCTCTTTTTTAAATTTTGCGAAAACGGTGTTTTCGATTGCAAGAAACGAATTGTCATTCGCGTCGGGAAAGGCGGGAGGAAAATGGTAAATCATTTGAAATTGTTTTACGGCAGGTTGGGAAAAGCAAATTGAATAATTCCGCAAAATGAAATAAATAGCATATGCTAAAGCGCAAAGAGAAAATTGCTCACTGCATCCCTTATATCCCTGCGCAGAAGGTCAAAAGCATACTGTTTGGTCAAAAATAGGGCGGCCCTGTTTTCTTGCGCAAATTTTTTATCGGATTCGCTCGAAGAAGTGGAGTAGATGATCACAGGTATATGCTGCAATTCAAGATTTGATTTGATCTGCGTTAAAAAAGTTCTGCCATCCATTACAGGCATATTGAGATCAAGAAAAATCAAGTCAGGCTTAATGGATCCGGATTTCAATTTTTCATAGGCATCGGCGCCGTTTTCGGCTTCCCTGTATGTAACGGATGGATGCTCCTCGGCCAAAGCTTCAGCAAAGATTTCACGGTCATCGGCATCATCATCAATTAAAAAAACGATTTTCATAGAATAATATAAACGAACGTAAATATACAATTTTCATTTCGCAATTGCTATAGCCCGCCGTTTTTTTGCTGGTTAAGGGGCAGAAGCAGCGTAAAGGCCGTTCCGGACCCCTCCTTAGAGGCGGCAGTGATGCTTCCGTTGTGGTTCTGCATGATTTTTCTGCACATGGCCAGACCGATTCCGGTTCCGCTGTACTGGTCATTGCCGTGAAGGCGCTGGAAAATATCGAAAATCTGCTCGGCATGCTGCTGGGAAAAGCCGATTCCGTTATCAGTGATGGTGATTTTTACGGTTTCTTGGGCTACATTTTGAAGCCCAGAAATAACTTCTGCCCTAATTGCAATTTTGGGTCTTATGCCAGATCTGCTGTATTTCAGTGCGTTGGAGATCAGATTGCGGAAAAGCTGCGTCATCTGCAGGGGGATGGCTGGGACAATTGGAAGAGGATCCGTTTCAATTTCAGCATTTTTCTGTTCGATGTTGAGATCAAAATCTGCCAGAACCTCGCTTAGGACAGCATTGAGATCCACCGGTTCAAAATGCTGGTCGATTTTGGCCAATTTGGAGAACTGCAGCACATCTTTGATCAGATTTTCCATCCTTTTGGCCGAGCTGATAATCTTATCGACATAGAGGTTTGCCCTCTCCGGATTTTTGCCGAGATTGCTCTGCAGCATATCGGCAAATACGCTGATTTTCCTGACAGGCTCCTGAAGATCGTGAGAAGCGATATACGCGAATTGGGAGAGCTCGCGGTTATTGGCCTCAAGTTCTGCATTGGCCGAATGGAGCTCAGCGGTTCTTTCTTGGACCTTGAAGCGCAGCTCTTCCTGCAGCTGCCTTTCTTTGGTGACATCCTGCGCAGTGCCGCTAAGCCCCTCTCGGAACCGTTCCTTGGAATACAGCACTTGGGCATTGGCATGTATAATGCGCTGCTGGCCCGTAAGGATATTTGTTATGGGAAATTCATAGTCATAGAAATCTTCAGATCCGCTGCTGAGGGCCTCATCAAGAGATTCGGTGATTTTTTCGCGATAGGGCCTGCCGATGCGCTCCAAGAAAAAATCGCTCTTGGCCGTATTATGCTCCAGACCCAGCCAATGCTTGAAGCGGTCTGAACAGGTAATTGTGCCATCTGCGGCGTTGAGGCTCCAAGTGGCGAGTTCTGCCAGTTCTACTGCACCCGACAAGGCCTGTCTGGCTTCCTCTAGCTTTTTGGAAGCCATGACCTGATCGGTCACATCAATGGCTATGTCCATAATGCCGTAGATCTCACCTTTGGAATTGCGTATGGGGGTATAGGTGAATTCAAAATAATAGGTGGACAGCTTTCCGCCCACAAGGAGTTCTGCCGGCATTGAGCGCCCATAATAGGTTTCGCCGGTGCGGTAGACCTCTCTTAGGATTTCCATAAAAGGCTGCCCTTCAAGCTCCGGCACCGCTTCTTGGAAGCCCAGCCCGATTACAGACCGGTCCCTGCCCCAATAGCCGATCATAATATCGTTGGCTATTTCAATTTTCATGTCATCTCCGGTGAAAAGGCAGATGCCCACGGGAGACTGCTCAACCATGGAGGTTACTATATGCTGGCTTTCAGTGACGGCCTGCCGTCCCGAAATGATTTCATTGATATCCATGCAGAATCCGGCATAGCCGCCGTAACGGCCATCGCTGTCATAAAACGGATCGCCTGCGGCCCTGCACCAGATCGCTTCTCCTGTATTTTTATAGGCTCTGAATAAGGCGTCAAAATGCCTTTTCTGGGCAACGGCGCTAAGGTAGGCATCTTTAGTCCTTTTATAGTCTTCCGATGCTATGCAATATGTCCATCTTCCGGCCAGGAGATCTTCATACGGCAGGCCTGTGAATTCGATCAGAGTTTTATTGAAATAGGTCATCATGCCTTCCCTGTTGGCAAGCCAAAGGCCTGTCGGAGAGCTGTCGGTAACGGTGCGGAAAAAGGTGTCCGCTTCGCGTTTGGCTTCTGCCAGACGCAGTTCGGCCTGCTCAAGCGCCAGACGGCTGTTTTCCTGTTCGGTGATGTCCGCAACAGTTCCTGAAAAGGCATAGGCTTTTCCTTGGGCGTTAACTATTTTCGAAGCCGATACGGCAATTCTGTGTATGCTGCCATCATCCCAAATCACTCTGGGGGTATAGTAAAAGGTGCCTGTATCTATACCCTTCTCAATGGCTTGCGCCCTCATCGGCAGATCATCGGGGTGGACATAGCGAAGAAAATCCTGCCTTTTCAGATCCGCTTTTACGGTTCCTGAAATGATTCTGCTGAAATCGGGCGAGTATTCGATGCCGCTTTCGGAGAAATCGGTGCTGAATAGGCCCAAACCCATGCTTTTGATGGTGAGATCGGTAAGCTGTCTGGATTTTAAGAGTTCTTCTTCCGCCTTTTTATTGGAGGTGATATCCTGAACAGTTCCATTGAAGCGGTATAGCGTATTTTTTTGGTCAAACCAAGCCTTCCCCAAAGCATGAACGGTGCGGATGGTTTTGGTCTGCGGATGGATAATTTCATATTCAATGTCGTAGCGTCCCCCTGAGCCCGGCCGCAAAGCTTCGTTAATGGCGTCTGCAACCCGCCTGCGGTCTGATTCGGATACGGCTTCTAAGGCATCGCTTAGGAGCACTTCATGATCCGATTGGAGTCCAAACCATTCCTTAAGCCTGGCATTGGCTGAAAAGCGCTGGGTAACCGGATCCAGATCAAAGGTCCCGAATTCGGCCGCATTGACCGCAAATTCAAGCTCTTCCTTGCTCTGCGTGATTTGGAGCTTGTTGAGCACTTTTTCAGTGGTTTCGGTGGCAATCACCAATACGCCTGTTATGCGGCGATGGTCGTCGCGCACCGGACTGTAGCTGAAAGTCCAGTAGCAGTCCTTAATGATTCCGTTTCTTTCAATAGGCATCAGAAGGTCATCATACCACATGCTTTCCCCCGTAGCAAGAACCTTTGCAATCAAAGGATGGATAAAGTCCCATACTTCCGGCCAATAGTCTGCCGCTTTTCCGCCCATGGCATGCGGATGCTTTTTATTGCCCATAATCGGAAAATAGGAATCGTTATAAAACTGGAAAAGCCCGTCGCCCCACCACAGAAACATTGGAAATTTGCAGGCCAGCAGCGTTGCGAGGGTATTTTTAAGGCTTTCCGGCCAGCCGTTTGGTAGGCCCAAGGGATGTTTTTCCCAATCTATATTTTCAATAATTTGGGCAGCTTGGCCTCCATTGCGAAGGAAGTAATAGTCGGAATTCGATTCGTTTTGGTTCAAATTGGCGTTTTTGGCTTGTTGAAAGCAGTTAGCAGGCAAAGTGGGATGCTTTTTGCAGATCAGGTAAATATAGTCATTTTTTTAGAAAAAGTCTGGTTTCGCATTTCCTCATGGATTTAGGCCTTCAAAAGCAGAGCCATCCGAAGCGGGAAAGGCGGCTGTTTAATCTGGATATCTAAATTTCAAGCCTGATTTTTAGATATAGTCTTCTTCTTCTTCTTCTTCTTCTTCCCAGTCATTTTCGTCATATTCGGCGTTAAGATCCTCAAGTTCGACATCATAGTGGTTTTCGGCGCTGAGCGAATACGAAGAGCTCCCAGCGAGATAGTCGTCATAGTGCAGCAGTAGTTCTTCTTCATATGCGGTTAGATCGCTCCAAGGCTCCTGATTTTCCCTGTAGAAATTTTCAGATATCATATCGATAAGTTTTTAGGTGAATAATGCTTGCTGTCCCCAATTTATGGGAATTTTATTAGCATAAAAATAGGGGATTATGAAGCGGTAAGGCTTATACAATTTTTATTTTTTTTTGCTGAATTCGCATTTGGACGCGTTTTAGCGGCTGCCGTACGCTATAAAGGGCTGCGCCAGGTTTAATTAAAATAGCGTTAAATGGCAGTAAAAGGCCAAAGAAATGAGGCCTTTTTTATAGGCATAATGAAAAATGCCGTTTAGCTGTTGGCTTCAGATTGCTTTGTTTTGGATGCCGTTATTGTTATCTGTCAATTTCCTTATTTCCGAATGGGGAATGATATTCATGGAATGCTTGTGCCAGGGCGGAATAGTTTTCGAGACTCTTGTCCGCCGTTGTACGGACACCATTGTCAGTGTCTTTTTTTCCAAAAATGCAATACGCCGCCATAAGAGAAATCCAGATCAAAGCTCTCTGGAATTTCATCCCGGTTGCTCCAGAATGTGACCAGCCTTGTGCCTGCAGAAGTTTCCGCCAGCTGCTTTTTGACATAAGCGGAATAGGAGTAATAAAGCTCGCTTTTGCGCTTTATTGTTTTATCGATCGGATATGAACCGTCGAGGTTTTCGAAAAAAGAATTGTAAAAGTAAAATGCATCATAGCACGCAAATGAAACTTCATTGATGTTGGAGTGGATAAATTCAACGTTGTCTATATTGTTTTTCACAGCAATTTCGCGGGACAGTTTTATAAGAGATTCCCTCTGTTCGATTCCATAAAAGCGGCCTTCTGTCGACAAGGCGCCAACCAGACAGAATTTTCCGGCGCCAGAGCCTATATCGAGTATTTTCTTTTGGGGTTTGTCGGCAAGATAATCAGCCGCCAATAGCGCAATTTGGACCGGAGTCCAATGGCGTTCCGCCAGTTTTTGTATCCATTCGGGGTATAGGGCATCAAAAGCGCTGTCATCAACTGTATTTTTTAATTTTAGGGCCTTAAAAATCATTGCTCAGCTCTTGATATTCTTCATGGTTTAAAAACGCGGAAATTGACATATGCTTTTCAACAGCAATTCTTAAAATCCAATTCATATAAGGGTCATTATTAATATCGGAGGGACAGGAGCCCAGAAGACTGTTTACGGCTATGATTTTGCCGCCGATTGGAGAGATTAGGGATAAGGTTTTGCTGTGGCCCTCTATATGCCCCAGCAGTGCGTTTTTTTCAATAATGACGCCCTGCAGATTTAGGCTAATGGATCTGATAAGCCCCATCTGCTTTTGGGCTAAATCTGTAATGCCGATAAAATACTCGGAAAATCCTACAGGCCTGAGCCATAAATGATTTTTCGTATAGTGCAGCGCTTTTGGTGTGAGCATGTTTCTAATTTTAAGTTTTTAAATTAAAGCAGTTTTAAATAAGCTGTTTATTAATTGTACATCGTTCGGTTTTCTAGAGTTTCATGCCAGCAATTATCTGTCGGATCGATAAAAAAGTTTGACAGTCCTAGTCTTGAATCTGATCTACTTATGCTGTTAAAATGCAGGAAAAATCTTTGTTTCGATTCGGGATTTTGATTCTTTGCTCGAAAAACTGGAATTGCAGTTGGATAATTTCCTGTATTTGCCTATTTTAAAGCTAGCAAATTGTTGTTTTATCTTTAATTCGTAACAAAAATACATCAATTGAAGAAGTATTTATGCGACTATAGTAGTGTTTAAATTTGATTTAAATCAATATTGGGAAGGCTCGTTAATTTTATTGTATTTTCGTTTTCATATGGTTTCCAAATTTATTTTTAACAATCGTTTTCTTTTCAATGAGCTTCCTGAGTCTGATCGGGATCTGCTCAAAGGGGTCATGCAGATTAAGAGGTACCGAAAGAACGAAGCTGTTTTTACTGAAGGCACTTTGCCTAGCGGTATTTTTTTTGTCGAATCGGGTAAAGTAAAAAAGTATAAGGCTGATAACGATGGGAGGGAGCAGATCATTTACATTTATAATTCAGGCGAATTTTTTGGCTATTCTGCCGTTTTAAGCGAGAAGCCTTACGGCGATACGGCAGTTGCCATTGAGAGCACCGCAATTCTATTTGTTTCAACAGATGATTTTTTAAACGTCTTGGATAGCTCGGCTATTTTCTCGCGCCTGCTGCTGAGGTGTCTAAGCCATGAATTTATGGTAATGGCCAATTTTATTGCTGTCTTGTCCCAGCGCACTGTTAGGGAACGTGTGGCATTGTGCCTTCTTATTTTGCACGACAGGTATAGAGATGCAGACGCAGAAAATGCAGAAAATGCAGCTGGAATTTATATTACGCTTTCCAGAAAAGATTTGGCCAATATGGCTGGCACTGTAAATGAAACTCTTGCACGTGTACTCCACGATTTTAAAGATGAGAAGCTTATCTGGATGGAAGGGAGGAGAATACAGCTGCTGAATTTCCCGCAGCTTGCTTGCGTGGCGAACTTTTAGCGCAGATTAAACAAATTAAGAATATTTGTTGCGATTTTCACTTGCCTTAAGTTTAGAGCGTGGCTCTTGACGCGTTTTTAATGTCTTTTTATTGGTCCATTAATTTATATGAAAAGGACTATTCCCCATTTTTCCCTGTGTGGAGAAAATTTTATTTTACCAGCCGGAGCAGGAGCCAATAATCCCTGAAGCTCAAATTTGATTTTAATCAAGATTTACGCATCAATTTTTTTGCTATTTTCGTTTCTGAAGTTCTGGGGATTAAGCGGTAATTTTTAGGAATGTTTCGGAAAGGCCAGAATTGATCTTGTTATTAATGCCAGAGAGCAGCCGCTTTAATCTCTGGCTATTAAATGTTTTTGCAGAAGAGTTGGCATGAATTCAAATTTTAACCATAACTAGCTTTTTTTTTAACCATGCGGTCTCCTCAAAATAGGTTTGTTTTGTTTCCCCCAATTAAAAAAGCTTTTTTGGGGAGATGCCGCTAAAGCTGTCTTGGATATCGCCTTTGGGAAAATGCTAATTTAGAAAAACAAAGAAAATGTTTATTCATCAGGGAAGGAAGAGGACGGCTCGGCATAATATGCAGATTGCCTCACTGCTTTCTTTTGTTGCAGGGACAGTCAATGTTGCCGGTTTTTTGGCTGTGGCGGCAATGACCACCAATATCACCGGACATTTTGCCTTTTTTGCCGATGAGATTTTGAATCTCAATTTCTGGCAGAGTTTTATATATTTCCTCTATATCTTCTTCTTTTTTTTAGGATCTTTTTTCTCCAATTTTCTTGTGGAGCTGGCTTCGCGAAATAAGATAGGCTATGTGTATCAGGTGCCGATTTCCATTGAAAGCCTGATACTGTTTCTGGCTGGCATTTTTGGCCGGAGCTTGATAGTGAAGAGTCCCAATCTGATTGCCTGCGGCCTGCTTTTTGCTATGGGGCTGCAAAATTCGCTTGTTACCAGAATTTCCAATGCGACAGTCAGGACTACCCATCTGACAGGGCTTTTTACTGATTTGGGAATAGAACTCTCCCAGCTTTTTTTCTACAGGGAACCAGAGCCAAGGCAAAGGCTGCTATCTTCCATAAAACTGCGTTTTATGATAGTTGGCTTTTTTTTTGTGGGAGGGATTAGCGGGGGAGTGCTGTATTCAAAAATCGGAATTGCCGCGCTGCTCTCTGCTGCAATTCTTCTGGTTCTGGGAATTATTTATGGCAATCTTAAATTAAAAGTCAGTTCGATGAAAAGAAAATGCAGGCATTAGCCGATGCCCTATGCCATCGCTGGCCATTGAAACTGGATTTTACGCGTCTGATTTTTATTTTATTGTATTGCTCTGGCTTTAAAAGAGAAGAAGAAAAAAGTTTGCTTGGAAAGTTGGGAAAAGGTAAAAAAGAGGATGCCATTAATATAGGAACTCTGCAGATTCAGCAAAAGGCAGGGGATCAAAGCAGCCGATCCCCGGCATTATGCTATTGCCAACTGCCTTGAATGGAAATATTCAGACTATCGTTCTTTATTTCCATATCAATGGGAAATACAATTTTATATTCATCCATATCAATATCGCAGCGGCCCAAATAGCCCGCGGTTTTACTCCACAGCTGCACATTGTAAGCCTTGCCATATAATTGCATTTCTGCAGATGGAAATACTTTAAAGGCAGCAGGCATCGTGTAATCGCTGGGATAAAATCCAGTTTGTGTTAAAGGGGATTCCGAATCGCTTTTAAAGACTTTAAAATAGAGCTTTTGGGCAGACATTGAGGTTCTGCCTTTAAAATCATTGAGTTTAATCGTTTTTAAGGTGAATGTATTGTTGTCATTTGTGCAGCCAACCATGAAAAGCACAGATAGGAAGAAAAATATTTTTTTCATTGCGATATAGTATAAATTATTAGAAGAGTATTTTAATGCTGCAGGGAAAGCAATTCGATTTCTGCTGTTTTGTTTTCTATTTCAGCCATTACAATGCGCAGTGCCTTTATAAATTCTGTCTTGTCCGAGCCCTCGCGCTTTATTTTAACTTTTGTGCTAAAAGGCTTTTCGAAAAAATAATGGTACAGTAAATCATAATCGGGACTTTCGTCATTTTTTATCAGTTCCAGCTGTTTTGAATAGAAGGCAATCCTGCAATTGAAATAATGCGTGAGACTCTCGATCTGCTTAGAAAGGCTTTGGTTGTCCAGGTATTGGGCCAGTAAAACAATATAATCCTGCCATTGCAGATTAAATTTTGCCTTATCTATCTTTTGATAGCATACCGCACAGTTAAAGAAAAGAATCTCAAATCTATTCTGGCTGTTTACATTTCTAAGGGGGACCAGTAATCCAATATTGTTAAAAGCCAGACAGAAAGAAGACTGTGATATGTTTTTCGCAGAAAAAATGGGTTCCAATTTTATGCCTTTTGTCTGTTCTGCAGCCAAATGGATGCTTTGGTTTATTTTTTTTGGGCTAAAAACATCAGATCTGCACTCTTTGAAAAAGCCTGTAATGATTTCGTCAAAGATTAAATACTGGTTCATTTTGCCAATAAAAAACCATTCTTTTTTTTCAATATAGCTATCCGTGTTTACGGATTCCATTGTCAGATATAGCAGTTCATGATTTTCAAATAAAAAAATACTGATGCTTCCCCGATTGTTTGAAGAGAACAGAATGATGGATTCATTAGACTGGTATTCAATCTTTAGGTTCTTATCAAGTTTCAGCAGGCAGGAAACCAGAATTTTGAATTTTATTCCTATCCGGTTTTTGGCTGTTTTGAATATATATAGCGCAAAGCACAGTATGGACAGAACAGCTGTTGCATAAATTAATGACATATAAAATTGCTTCATAATCGTTAGAAGGGGGAGGGCTGTTTTTTTGTTATGGTTACAATAGTCCTATTAATGTATGGAAAGAGTCCGATCATGATGATTGTCAGCACTATCAATACACTGATTGTTTCATAATAGTCGATTGCGTATCGAATATGGTTTTGCTCGTTTATAGAGTTTACCAGCATTTTGCTGGCTCCCTTTTTTGCATAAGTTGAACTTGCGCCATGCTGTATCAGAAGATCTTTATAATGGGCTATTTTCTGATAGCTTGCAGCATTGTCAAAAGATATTCTGTTCTGAAAAGTATTGAAATGCTTGCTTTTGGAATACAGTTCAAAGTAATTCATAAGACCCATGCTTAAATAAAATCCCAAGCATCTAACCATTAAACAGATGCCTGCCGATGTCACGCTTAGCCTCTCAGGAACCGATGCCACCATAAAAATGATGGACGGAGTCATGAGCGTGCCCACGCCCAATCCCTGAATAAGCAGAGGAATATAGAAATAGTTTTCATTAGCCTCTATTGTAAAGAGAACAACCATTCCGGCATAATAGGCAAAAAGCAGAAGGAAGCCATATATCCAAAGCAGGCGTATGGGGCGATTCTGCAAAACAAATACTCCTGAAATTATCACCCCGAGTATAATCCCCAAAATATTGAACAGCGTGATATGTCCAATATGTATCGGATCCAGTTTCAATACATTTTGAAAATAAACAGTGGTAATGGATAATGCAAAACGGCAGATGTAAAAAATAATGATGATTAAAGCTCCCAATTTAAAATTTCTGTATTTAAAAACCTCTAAGTCAAAATAAGGCCTTTTTAAGGCTGACTGTCTGATCAGAAAAAGTGCGCCAGCGGTTAGAATAGCAATTGCGCTACAGCGGATGCGGGAATCTTCCAGCCAATAATATTCTTGCCCATATATCATAATATATCCGGTCAGGGTAAGTGGAATTGCGTACAGTAAAAAGCTTGGCCAGTCCAATTGGTATAAGGGAAATTTAACATCCAGCCTGACATTGTTCATAAATAGCATTAAAAAAAGCAGACTGGGCAAATAAGAGAATATGGCGCACTTATAGAGAAAATTAAAATTAAACGAATCGATTATTTCTGCAGTGATGAAATTGTTGAATGGAATCATGCATGCCAGCATCCCAAAGAAAATAGAATAGCCTATTACTCTGGCTCTCTGTGTCCTCAATCTGGAATAAATCATGGATAAGGATAAATTTACTGTCATGGTAAAAGCCATGCCTTGTATGAACCTAAAGGGAAAAAGCACGCTGTTCTCCTGTGCAGTGTAGCATATATAGGAGCTTAGGATCTGTATGATTGTAATGACTATGAAATATTCCTTCGCGGCGAGAAATCTGAAAAAACGTCTTTCAAGCGAAAAAAAAGAAACATAGCCGGCATAGAATAATGCTACTGAGAAATAGACATCATAAGTTTCAATGCCAGTGTTTCCGGCTGCCGCATTGATATTGGCCATAGGCAAAAAGAACAGCACCAAACTAGGCAGCAGGACTATAAAGAGGGTTGCCTTTACCAGCCATTCAGGAACCCATGATTTGAATAGAAAACTTTTTGGAAGCATTTTTGTTATTGGTTTTTGGCTATGGTGACATTCACGTTCATTCCCGCTTTAAGCAAGACGGATTCGCTTTTAGGATTTGTTACTCGTATTCTGACAGGAACGCGCTGCACGATTTTGACATAATTTCCTGTGGAATTATCAGGGGGAAGCAAAGAGAAACTGGATCCGGTAGCGGGAGAAAATGATATGATGACGCCTTTGAAGACTTTGTTTGGATAGGAGTCAGCCGTAAAAGCTGCAGTATCTCCTAATTTCATAGTTTCGATTTGGGTCTCTTTATAATTTGCAACGACCCATTTGTCTGTTTCGCCATTTACAATATAAGCTAAAACCTGTCCCGGGTCAATCATTTGCCCCACTTCAATGGTTCTTCTGCCCATACAGCCGTCATAGGATGCGATCACGGCTGTATAGGTTACATCCAGCTTATGGCGGTCCAATAGCGATGCCAGTCTTTTAATTTCAGCCTGGACGACCGCTTCTTGCGCTTTTGCGTCATTCACTTCAGATAGCGAGGCCTGATATTTTTCGGTCGAAGACAGAAGCTCCGCTGCGGCAATGTCATAATTGGCCTGCACAGCTTCCAGCTTCTGCTGGGTTGCAGATTCCGTTTCGGTTAATTTTTTATAACGGTCCAGCTCCAGTTTCTCTTTAATGAGTTCGGCTCTGCTGACTTCTATCTTTGATCGGTATATTTGGGCAGTCGCAGTGAGGGTCTGCACTTTGCTTTTCCAGACTTGAAGCTGGGCTTTTGCATTGAGCAGCGCCGCCTCAGTCTGATTTTCCTGTATGGCGTATTCTCTCTGATCAATTAAAATAAGCGTATCTCCTTTTTTTACCGCCTGATTTTCTTCAAATTTTACTGCCGTTATAAATCCTCCGGCTCTTGCTATTACAGGATTTATGTATTCCTGCACCTGAGCATCGTTAGTATATTGGTTATGATAGGCATCCCATAAGGTGGTAATTCCCCAGATGGTTAAAACAACTGCAATAATTCCTGCAATCCAGGCAGTAATTTTGGTGATTAATTTATCGGTGACTGTGTATCGGTTTCTATTTCTCATTTTTTAAAGTGTTCCTAAAACATTTTGAAGTTGGTAGTATTGAATTTGTGCTTGGATCTTGGATGAAGCGTATTTGAACTGGCTTTCCAATAATTGGATATCGGCATCTAGCAAATCGGTGATAAGAGCTGACTGGTTGAAATAGTTCTGTTTAACAATTCGAGCGTTTTCTGCCGACTGGTCAATGTCTTTTTTATTCACCTCTATGCGGATCAGAGCTTCTTTGAATCGCTGATAGTTCTGAAAAACATGTTCTCTCATTTTATCATCGATATGATGATGCTCCAGCTCTTCTTTTTCCAGATTCATTTTAGCGATCCGCTCTTTTGGCTTATTGATGTAAAGTTCAGAAAGGGGAATGGAGGCCCGAACTCCGAAAACTCCCAGCGTATAATTGCTTGGCGAATAGGGGTATAGGAATATTTGGGGATTGGCCAGATTAAACTCCCCGTAAAGCCCCACTTTAGGCTTTACATTGGCTTTGGTGCTTTTGAGGTCTATTTTTTTTATTTCGACTTTTTTCTCCGAAATATGATACTCATAGGCATTTTTCTCGGCTATTTCAAGGTATTCCTGATAGGATTTGAGCTCATTGAGTTCAGGGGCGATCTGCTCAGAGGGATTGATTAGCTGCTCATCAGGCAATCCAATCAAAATATTAAGCTTTTGATTGGCTATGATGATGTCGTTCTCGATACTCACCAGCATCATTTTTTGATTGGATAGCTTTAATTCAATTCTTAAGACATCGCTTTTTAAAACAGTTCCATGTTTGTGCAGATCATTAATTTCGGCCAGCTGTTTTTCCTGATTTGCAATATCCCTGACCATTAGATCTTTGAAGATTATGCTGCGCTGCAGATCCAGATAATAGACTGCAGCCTGTAATTTTATCTCGGAAACTGTTAGATTTTTTTGTATTTGGGCAACTTCATAAGCCGCTTTCTTTCTGTCGATTTTTAGATTCAGTTTGTTTCCATTATAGATATTCAAGTAATAATCTGCACCCAGCTTGTATAACAGATGGATGACCTCATGCTGGGTGGGCTTATTGAAAAGGCCATTTTCATATACGGGAATATTGGTTGCGTATTCATAATTTCCCTTTACTGCAATTTCCGGAAATCTCTCGCGCCTGCTTTCGGCTATTTCTTCCTTGCTGACTCGGACCTCGAGATGGTTTATATTAATTTCCTTGCTGTATTCCAAAGCCTTGCTCCAAGTTTGGCCTAAGGTAAGGGTTGGTTTTATCTGTGGCGCGTCTGCAGAGTTTTGTGCCAATAAAAAAGATGAATTTTGCATCACTAGATACAATAAAAAGCATTTCTTGATGTGATTAGACATTTTGCGTTTAAATTTTGATAATGCAAATATAAATTCGGCACAAGCTCAACTATTTGCGTAAAACAGCCTATTGTTTTATGATTTCAGCCAATAGCCGTAATGGGCTAGTTTTAGATATAAAGTTGTTTTAGCTTTGTTTAAAAATGGAGCCAAAACATATTGTCTGGCGGCAGGCATATGGTTTTGCATTTTTGTCTAACGTTTTTTATTATAACTGTTTACGATGAGCCTGATTGCCTCTCTGCCTGAAATTGACACCCTGTCTTCCTCTGTTTTTGTAAAGCACGAAAGATTTGAAAAATTCATTCCCTACCATAGCCATGCCAAAGGGCAGCTATCATATGTGGAGGGAGGGCTGGCTTACCTGCAGGTAAATGACAAAAGGTATGTTATTCCTGCCAAACACTATTTCTGGGTTCCGCAGGGGCTCAAACACGTTCTTAAAATCGGGCATTCCGGGACTGTTTTGCGTTCGCTGTTTTTTTACACTCATGACGACCATAGCAGCCCCTTTTATTCCGAAGTGGGGATTTACCCAATTAACGGCCTGCTCTTGGAAATGATTAAGTATTCCGAAAGCTGGTATGGGCATATCAATCCGGGCCAAGACCAGTTTTTATTTTTATCGGTGATTAAAAATATTCTGCCCGAGATCAGCAATAAGCGATTGCCGATCGCCTTGCCCTTTTCTGAAAATGAAAGAATAAGGCCCATATTGGATTATTTGCTGCTCCATATATCTGAGAGCCATTCCCTGCAGAGCATAGGCTATGAATTTGGAATCAGCGAAAGGAGTTTGTCCCGGCTGTTTCAGCAGACTCTGGAAACCTCATTTTTGCAATACCTGAAGCTCCTGCGGATAATCAAGTCTATTGAGCTGATGCTGCAGACGGATTTATCCATTAATGAAATCGCATATGAGGTGGGTTACGGAAGCTTATCGGCTTTTAGCGATGTATTTATGCAGCTTACCAATTCCCGGCCTTCTGATTTTAAAAAAAACTTTTAGCAGTTTATACGGAGCAAAGGATCCGCTTGCCAATCATACGATAATCCTGAAAAATTATTTATTAAAACAGAAGGCAAAAAATGGATGGTTAGCCTGAGCCTTAAAATACCGCTAGTTTTGAAAACAGATCGCAATAAAATATGCCTTTTGGCTGTAGAGAATAATAGCAGCCATTCCATTGAAAGTTATGTGAATGAATATCCCAATTTGATGCTCCTGTTAAGAGACAGGCTCCTCTTGGATGATTTTGGACAATGCGGCGGAGTGGGCAGATGCGCCACATGCGTTATTGCCATAGAAGGGCTGAAAGGAAGTTCAATTAGAAAAGAAAGAAATGAACATGCAACGCTATCCAAGATGGACTGCACAGATGATGCCATCCGCCTTTCCTGCCAGCTGTATGTCAATTGGGATATAGATGGCGCACAGATTGAATTGCTGGATATTTAAAAAAATAAAATGGAGCCAATCGCACTCTGCTTCCATAAGTGTATCATAAAAGCAGAGTATCCCTAGAAGTTAGTTTAGTTGAAATTTAAAAAATAATGTTATGAATTCTAATCAAAAAGCTTTAATTAAAGCCACCATTCCTATTCTGAAATCATCAGGTGAAGATCTGACAGGCTATTTTTATAAAAGGATGTTTGAACACAATCCCGAGTTAAAGTCTGTTTTTAATATGGGGAATCAGGCCAATGGAAAACAAAGGCAGGCCCTAGCGGCGGCAGTGCTGGCTTATGCGGAACACATTGAAAATCCTGCCGTTTTAATTGATGGTTTAAAAGGGATAGGCAGCAAACATGTCAGCCTGAATATTCAGGCCCAGGATTACGCCATAGTGGGGACGCATCTTGTAGCTTCAATAAAAGAGGTTTTGGGAGAAAAAACTGCTACCCCGGAATTGCTTGATGCCTGGAAGCAGGCCTATAATGAATTGGCCGAAATAATGATTGGGATTGAGGCTGGATTTTATCTTGACAATGAAAATAAAACCGGCGGATGGAAAGGCTGGCGAAGTTTTACCATTAAAGCAATTGTAGTGGAATCTCAGGAAATAAAATCATTTTACCTGTTTCCTGCCGACGGGAAAGAAATTGCTCCCTATGAAGCTGGCCAATATTTAAGCGTGCAGGTGTTTGTAGAACAGCTGGGATTATTGCAGCCGCGGCAGTACAGCCTTTCTAATGCTTATAATGCGAAATATTACAGGATTTCAGTTAAGAAAGAAGCGGCTCTGGAAATGCACCCTGAGGGAATGGTTTCCAATGCCCTGCATAAAATGAAAGTAGGCAATACGGTAAATGTTTCAGCGCCCGCAGGAAATTTTTTTCTGCAAAATGCTGATGGGCCGATTGTTTTAATAAGCGGAGGGGTGGGGGCCACCCCTTTGTTGAGCATGCTGGAGACCAATCAAAAGGCAAAGAAGAATAAAACCGTTTGGATCCATGGCTGCCGCAATGCTTCAGTGCATGCTTTTAAAGAGGCCGTCTCCGGCATGGAGGAAGAATCGGATTGGCTGGAAACCTTTCTCTTTAATGAGGATATAGAGCAAAATAGTTCGCAAGGCATCATCAGAGGGAGAGTCGATTTGGAGAAATGCAAAGAGGCCATACTGCTTAAAGATGCGCAGTATTATCTTTGCGGTCCGGCTCCATTTATCAAAGCCCATTATGAGTCATTAGTGGCCTTTAATATTGACAGGTCAAATATTTTTTATGAAGAATTTGGTCCGCAGTCGGTCCATCTGAATTAAAATTAAAAGAAAACCCTGCATAGGCAGGGTTTTTTATTGTGCCTATTATCTGGGGGCTGTTTATTAAAGAGGACAGCCGAAGAGCATGCTGTCTAACTATCTGCATCATTTTAGCAGACCGGATTTTTTTGGAGGACAGATGCGCCATCGGATAGAATGGAGGAAACCTGAAGCAGGATTACAGATAAATTCCAAAGAGCTTCACTTCCAGAAAATATCATTCCATGGCTCAGGGGGGCCTGTTTCTTCTGAAAATATATCCAGGATGGATAAAATTTGATTTGGCGCAATATTTTCACGCAGGCGAGGGCAGATTTTTTTTTCTTCAAGACGCACAAGCTCTTCGAGATCTTCTTCGATTCGCGATAATGCTTTGGCAAGTTCGATATTTTTAGTGGAATGCTTTTTTATTCTGCGCTGTTTTGCCAATGCTTTTTTGATACTTTGATCCTCTAGTCCAAGAAGGGGAAAAACATGGGTCCTCTGCATTTCAAAAAATGGAGACAGCTGGGTGGCATAGCGCCAGTCTGTGTATTCCTTTATCCTCTGCAGGCCAACCTTTTTTCTTATCCCTTCACGGATTATTGCGCATAACTCAAGGGACTGGGTGTGGTGCAGGTGCAGAGCGGACAATAGCTGCTTTAAATTCTGTTTGTTTTCTTTAGGGGATATTTTTATTTCTAAAAGCATTTTAATGGGAAAAAAAATGAAAATTTTTGGTTTATATCATATGCCAAGAACTGCCTGCCTCATTTTTTTGGCGCATTTTGAAGCATCATAAGGCATCCGATTATCACTATGCCCTTAATGGAATTTTTCTTGGAAGATACTGCATAAATAACAGCATCCAGTTTCGGATCTGAATCCCTGAAATGGTAGGCATGGTTTACTTGGATTTCGTTATATCTGATTTTGTATTTATGGTTTCGGGCTTTTAGAGAGCCTCTGCTGGCTGTGAAGCTTATGTTGTAGCCCTGGCATATAAGCCCTTCCAGAGCCTCTGTCAAATTCGTATATGGATTCATGATGCTGTTTTTGGGTATTTTTGCTTTGGCGTTTTCAGGCCGGTCTGGGAGCTGCGGTAAAGCTGATGCAATTAGATGGTTTATGAGAGCAATATGGCAATTGAACCTCTGCAGTTTGATGAAAGGCAAGCTGCCTGTCAAGTTTTGAGAGCATCCTTATCAGTACTGAAAACTTTCTGCTTAGGCAGGATTTTCTTTTTTTTTTGCTGTCTGCGGATGCCATAAAAGAGCACAGCCAGAAAACCTGCAATGTAAAGAATCCACATAATGGGTAAGATTTAAGTTTGCGGTATAATTTTAAATTTTAAAAGGACAAGACTGTTTTTTTTATCAAAGCAATTCTATGGGAATTGCCACACTATAATTGCCGGCATCCCGCAGCTTGATTTCGGGCACTCTCAGAATTCGCAGACTGTATTTTCAGGCATTGTTTCCCTTAAGGCTGCACTGGGCATTTTGCGGCTGGCAAATTTCATTAAGACAAAACTCTCCTGCAGATCTGCAGGTGCAGGGCCGAGCCGCAAGATCCGGCCTGCTAATTCGTTGTGGGCTGTAAAAAGCATTTTAGCATTCGTTTATATCGCAAATATATGGCTCAAGACCGCTTGGCTCTTTACGCAAAAAAGACAATAACTTCACCATTTCGGACAATAGCTGGTTTGGATGCCTTGCCAAGTGAAAAGCTCTCTACTTTTGTTTGGTTAGATTCGCGCTGCAGGCGCCAATAGTGGAATGCTTTTCGTATATTTGATGCAACTTCAGAAAAAAACTAATTTATGGGTCTTGTAGCTTCTCTGCCCGAAATTGATAATCTGCAATCTTCAGTTTTTGTGATGCATGAAAGATTTGAAAAATTTATTCCCCAACATAGCCATACTAAGGGGCAGCTCTCTTATGTCGAAGGGGGATTGGCATATCTGCAGGTTAACGGAAGGCATTATGTTATTCCTGCCCGCCATTATTTCTGGGTGCCCTGCGGAGTGGACCATATTTTAAAGATAGGGCACTCGGGAACAGTGCTGCGCTCTTTGTTTTTTTATGACCATGATGATGATAAGAGCCCTTTTTTTTCTGAAGTGGGCATTTATCCCATCAATAGTCTTCTAATGGAGATGATCAAATATTCCGAAAGCTGGAGCGGCCATATTCTGCCAGGGGAAAGCCGCTATCGTTTCCTCTCTGCAATAAAAGATATCCTTCCTGAGATAAGCAATAAAAAGCTTCCCATAGCCCTTCCCTTTACCGATAATGAACGAATGGTTCCCATCTTGGAGCGGATTGGCTGCAATATATCAGATGCGCATTCTCTGAAAAGCATCGGAAGCCAGTTCGGAATAAGCGAAAGGTCATTGTCAAGGCTGTTCCAGTCCACGCTTGACACCTCATTTCTGCAGTACCTGAAATTGCTGCGTATGGTTCGGGCAATTGAACTGATGCTGCAGACCGATTTATCGGTCAGTGAAATCAGCTACGCTGTCGGGTACAGGAGCCTTCCTGCCTTCAGCAATACGTTTTATCAGCTGACCCATATAAGGCCTTCAGATTTTAGAAAGCATTTTTGAAGCTAAAATCCATCTGAGCGATTCTTCGGAAAAATTGCTCTATGGGCAATTCGGATGGATTTGGGTAAGTTTCTTTCTTTTAGCTATTTAGATTTAAAACTATTTTTAAGGCGGACGGAATATTTTTAAAGACATAAAGATCTTCATGGGGTGATAAAGTTCCGAACTTAAGCTTAGAAGATATTAATTTTACTGATTTTATAGCTCGATAAAATAGTAAGTGGCGATTTTACCGCAAAACTTATATAGATTGAAAATCGACAAAATCGCCTTAATCATTTGCAGTAGAAATAGTATCAAGTCCGCTTGATTCTCATTTGATTGGAGGTGAAGTTATTCCGAAAAAAAAGATCAGCCCATTGGAATTATGCAATCCTATGCCGCCAATTCTGTAAAGGAATTTTTCGTTCCTGCATTTATCTTAGTGCTCCATATCGGCCTTAGGGCAAATTTTTTGTTATGCAGGTAAAGCGTCTTATTTTTTTACTAGTCTTTTTGGCATTGCTGTTCTTGGCAGGCAGCTGCACGACATGGAAGGTCGGCAGTGCCGGGCAGAAGAAGATTGCGGCTAAAACCTATGTCATTATAGGGGCATCCAGCGGAATGGGGCGGGGTGTTGCTGAACAGCTGGGAAAATATAAGGCCAATGTCGTCCTTGCGGCGCGCCGCACCGATCTGTTGGAAGAAGTGGCCGCAATCATACGCAGGGAGGGAGGAAATGCCGTGGTGGTCACGGCCGATATAAGCCGTATCGAGGATCTGCTAAGGGTCCGTGATGCGGCGCTGGGTAAATTTTCCAAAATAGATGTCTGGATAAATATGGCAGGGGTAACGGCGGTGGGCCGTTTTTGGGAAGTTCCCATTGAGGATCAGATGCGGGTCATAGATGTGAATCTGAAAGGCTTTTTCTATTCGAGCAGAATTGCCGTCGAGCAGTTCATCAAGCAGCGAGAAGGGGTTCTCATCAATGTGGCATCCGCTATGGCCGAAATCCCGCTCGCGTACCAGAGCGGCTACTCTGCGACAAAGGCAGGGATAAGAAGCATGGACCTGGCGCTCTGCCAGGAGCTCAGGCTCAATAAATTTGACAGGATAAAGGTGGTCACCATCGAACCTTGGGCCGTCGATACGCCGATATGGAAACATGCCGCCAATTATACTGGGATGGAGCCGAAAATGGCCATGATGGACGAGCCCCAAAAAGTGGTCAATGCCATTTTGAGAAAATCACTGAGACCTGCCAAAATAGTGGCGGCAGGCTGGAAGGCACAGACGGCGTCTTTCAGCGCGAATGTTTTTCCAAGGCTATCCGAACATCTCGGCGGGAATATGGCTCAGAAAAATATGATTGAAACCGGTCCTGAAGTCCCCGATACCAAGGGCAATATCTATCAGCCGATGCAAGAAGGCAGAGGCATTGATGACGGGGCAAGAAAGAGGATGAAAGAATACAGACGAACCAGCAAAAAGCAATAATAGGACTTATGGGATATAAAAGTATACTGCTGGTAGACGATGATGCGGATGATGCAGAAATCTTCGCATCGGCATTGAATGCAATCAGCGACAAGATCAAATGTTGCCTGGAGAATAATGCCCTGACAGCCTTAAACAAGCTTAAGGACGCAAAGCTCTCGCCCGATATCATTTTTCTGGATTTCCATATGCCTTATCTTGACGGCACGGAATTCCTTAAGCTGCTGCGCGGCATAAAAGAGCTGAAGCATGTTCCGGTAGTGCTCTATTCGGGACATTCCGGCATGGTCTTAAAAGAAGCGGCGGGCAAATTTAAAAATGTGCGGTATTTGAAGAAGCACGGCAATTTCAGGAAAATCGTTGAATTGCTCAAAGGCATACTTCTTCACAGAGAGGATTTAAAAGAGTAACGCCTTTTTCTATTGGCAGAACATACAATTAATTGGCAGAAGAAATGGAAACAAATATTATAGCACTTGAAAAAAAATATTGGCAGGGAATGGAAGACCGCGATTTCCAAACGGTAAAAGACCTTACCCGATTTCCCTGTCTGATCGCTGGTAAGAACGGCGTTAAGAGCGTTGATGAAGAGAATTTCAAAAGGATGTTCGAGTCAGGCGGCCAGGGCAGAATCAAGGTGCTGGGATTCACATCGCTGGAAGCCCAGACCATTTCGGAGAATATCGCACTAATAGCGTATACCATAGAATTCGGAATGGGGGATCAGCATCAAACCTTAAAATGCGCCTGCACATCGACCTGGGTGAAAGAGAATGAGGACTGGCGCTGTGCGCTTCATACCGAAACAGAATTGGCAGTTTGACCGTTAGAGTGAGGAAACGGCATTGGAGTTCCATGATTCAAAAAAGACTGAGCTCCTATTTTTTTAATCTGTGAGAGCCAAAATTCTTGAGCGTGCCGCTGGCTTCTGCTGATAGCGGGCTGATTTTAATTCTAGGATTCGGCGGCGATTTTATATAATTTAACATTGGTGCGCATTGCAGCAAAAGATTAATCATTTAAATTTGGAATGGCATACCTCCAACCAGCCCATCTTCTGCAATGGAAAAGACTATACAATTACAAGTGAGAAAAGATCTGGATGCCCGAGAGCAGCATACGATCCTCCGACTCAAAGGCAGCCTTATCACGAAGGGCTATACCGAGATTATCCACATTCTGGATCAGGACGAATATTATCATATCAATACGTTCGAAACGTCCAGCGAGAAACGCAATGAAGTCCAACAATATATTGCGGCTTTCATCAATCAGGAAAACCTCCTGGAAGCTGTCAGCATCAAATAATTAAAAGTTTCTTTATCATTTGAAGCCGCCATTCGGCTGAGGTTTCGATGGTTTCGATCGACTTGTCCTCGACCTTTGCCAATAGTGTCAGGGAGTGCTTTCTCTTGTAGTATCCGCTGGTGAATACGCAGAGGTGCAAGTCATCGTCCTCACGCATAAAATCTTTACTTCCCCAATAACGGAAATGCTGAGCTGTTTATGCGCAAACGAGAGTCTGAAAAAGCCCTTTTTAATGCTTTCATGCCTTTTCTGCGCGTTTTGAATTGAAAACTTCTTCCTATAAATTTTTATGCATTTGAGATTCCGATACAGAATGGCTACCTTAGCGTCGCAGTACAAAACAGGCAGCATGCCTTAAAAACGATGGGACCAGAACAGTATATCAGACTCTCGCAGCTCAACGACCAGATCCAGGATGCAATTAATTCCCGCTTCAGGGGACAGACGTTTTGGGTGGTGGCTGATATCACCAGCCATTCCTTCAAGGCCGACAAAAAGATCCATTACTTCGAGCTGGTGGAGAAAGCGGAAAAGAACAGCGCCATAACCGCCAAGATCATGGGAAAGGCATGGGGCGAGGGAGCGGTGCATCTCTCGGACTTTGAGAAGAAGACCGGGCAGCGCTTCACCAACAACCTGCATGTGCTGGTAAAGGCGAGCGTGGACTATCATCCGCTGTACGGCCTGTCGGTAAACGTGCTGGATATCGATGCGAGTTTCACGCTCGGTGTTCTGGAGCAGCAGCGCAATGCCACCCTTGCAAGGCTTGTGGCGGAAAACGACTTCATCATCAAAACGGCGGACGGCTATTCCACGCTCAACAGCCGACTGAAGCTGCCCCTTGCCATACAGCGGGTGGCTGTGATATCGGCAAGCAATTCGGCAGGGAACGAGGATTTCAGGCATACTCTTGAGCATAATAATTTCGGGTATGCTTTCCAGATTGACGATTATCATACTATAGTGCAGGGGGACAACAACGCCAAACTGTTCCTAAACAAGCTCATTGAAGTATTCAACACCAAGATTCCCTATGATGCGATTGTGATTACAAGGGGAGGCGGGTCGCAGTCGGATTTCCTTATTTTCGACAACTATCAGATCGGACGGGCGGTTGCCAAGTTTCCCATTCCGATCCTGACAGGCATCGGGCACCAGAAGAATGTGAGCATCACCGATATGATGGCCCATACGCACACCAAAACCCCGACCAAGGCGGCAGAGTTCATCATTGCCCACAACCGCAGTTTTGAAATAGGGCTGCTTTCCCTGCAGCAGCATATCGTGATCAAGTCCCAGCAGCTTCTCCTGCGCCATTCCAAAGCGCTCGAAGAGCAGAAGGGGACTATTTCAAGAAATGCCAGGGAGCTTCTTTCCCAGCATAGGCAGCAGCTGGCCTTTGCCAACCAGAGCATCGCGGCGGACGCGAAAGACATCCTGCATGAACATCAGAAGAAGCTTTCGCTGAAAGCCCAGCTGGCTGCGCAGAGCGCGCAGAACCTGCTGCGCCGCAAGAGCAGCGATATCGATTATCTGGCAGAAAACCTAAAGCGCTTTACGTCAGGCTATCTTAAAGGGAAGACCGTTGATCTGGAACATATGGATAAAAGCATAAAACTCATGTCCCCGCAGAATATCCTAAAGAAGGGATATGCGATTGTAAAAGCGAATGGAAAGATTGCAGGGACTGCCGAGAATATAAAAATAGGAGAGGAAATAGAAGTGATCCTCCACGATAGCCTAATTAAAAGCACCGTTAAAGAAAAAATACAATATGATGGAAGAAAAACTGACTTATGAAGCGGCATGGAATGAGCTTTCGGCCATTTCAAAGGAAATAGAAAACGAGACCATTTCGGTGGACGAACTTGCCGCAAAGGTAAAGAGGGCTTCAGAGCTCATCGCCTTCTGCCAGGGCAGGCTCAAGGCTACCGAGGCTGAAGTAGGGAAGATCATTGACGGAATGGAAAATCAGAAAGAAGCCTAAAAACAGAGTGTCCGTTTCAGCTTTCCGGCCATTTTTCAGCTTCTCGGTCCAGACCGTTTTGAAAAATATCGGAGCCCTGCTGGAAAATATCCTTTGGGGATTCAGCTTTCCCATCAGTTCCCGCAAATGGATCAGGGGCTGTTTTCAAATCCTCATGAAGGCTTAAAAGATCGGCCGGCGAGGCAGCATCCTCTTTTTCGTCTGCTGCGGGCTCAAGAAAGCGGAAAGCGAAATCTATCGGCTTTTCTTTGTCCATTTCATAAAAGTATACGATGTACTGGTTTTTCTCCCTGTCCACTGCCTGAACCTTTCCTTTGTTCCATACGGGATGCATCACCAGATCGCCTTCGCTGAAAGCGGTGTCTTCAGCTCTTGCCACTGACGCGGCAGTAGCCTGCGAAGCCTGAAGTATTTCAGGGGACAGTTTTCCTTTACGCACATAAAATTCCTCCTTGATCTCAAAGAGGAACCTTGAGGGGTATTTGTTCAGTCCTGTGGTGAAATTGAATCCTTCCGAATCGGTCATATAGAACCTTTTCTCGGCGCGTGTGACCGCGACGTACATCAGCCTTCTTTCCTCTTCGATGGCGCGTTTTCTCCTCTCTTTTATTGAGAGTGCGCTCGGCAGCACGCCTTCGGTGAAACCGCACAGAAACACATAAGGAAATTCCAGACCCTTGGAGATGTGGATGGTCATCAGGCGCACCTTGTCCTGATTTTCGGCGTCTTTGTCCATATCGGTGTAAAGCGCTATTTCCTGCAGGTATTCGACAATATTTACAGGTCCGTTGTTTTCCTTTTCCAGAAGCATCATCGAGCTTACCAGCTCCTTGATATTCTCGAGCCTGTCCTCATCGCCGTCCTTGCGGTAGAGTTCGGAAAGCCCGCTTTTATCGAGTATGATCTTCACCAGATCCGAGATTGAATTGTTCTGGGCATCTATTTTCAGATCCGCGACCAGAGCCAGAAAATCAACAGCGCCTTTCTTATTGAGTTCCTTGTCTTGAATATTGTTCTGCAAAGCCTGAAGCAGCGAAAGGTTCTGTTCGTTGGCCAGAAAGCTCAGCCTTTCCAGAAACTTCTTTCCAAGCCCTCTTGTCGGATGGTTGAACATGCGTAGGAAGGAGAAGTTGTCCCCCTGCACGATAAGCCTAAGAAACGAGAGCACATCTTTAATTTCTTTTCGCTCAAAGAAACGCACCCCTCCGAAAATGGCGTAAGGAATGTTTTCCTTGATTAGTGCCTGCTCTATATTTCTTGAGAGGTGGTTGGAACGATAGAGGATGGTAATATCCGAGTAGGATGCGTTTTCCGTTTTCAGGATTTCCTTGATTTCTGAAGCCACCCAGAAGGTTTCCTCAAAATCATTCTTGCCGTGGAAATGCACCACTTCAACGCCTTCGGGATTCTCGGTGACCATATCCTTGTCGACCCTTACGGTATTGTTTTTGATGATATGGTTTCCGACTTTCAGGATGTTGGGTGTCGAGCGGTAATTCTGGTTCATGATGATGGTCTTGGTGTCAGGAAACATCCTATCGAATTCCACCAGATATTCGGGTTTTGCCCCGCGCCATTCGTAGATGGTCTGGTCGGGATCCCCCACAAGGAACAGGTTCTGGTGCACGCGCGAGAGCATCTCCACCAGATGGAACTGGCTGTCGGAGCTGTCCTGCGCCTCATCCACCTGTATGTAGTGCAGCATTTCCTGCCACTTGGCGAGCACATCGGGATTGCTGTCGAGGATGAAAGCCGTAAAATGGATCAGATCGTCAAAATCCAGCGCATAGTTGCGTTTCTGCTTGTCGAGGTATTTCTGGTATACACGGCTGGAAAGCGAGTCTTTTTCATCAGCCTGAAAACCTTTGTTTCCAATCATATAGCCCAGATAGTCCGAGGTGCTTTTCTGTTTGGAAATGAAACGCAGCACCTGTTTGAAGGTCAGGTTTTTGGAATTGATGTCGAGTTCTGTGAATACCTCCCTTAGGATGGTTTTCTGGTCCTCGGCATCCAGTATGATAAAATTCTTGGGATAATGGATTTTATTGATCTCTTCACGCAGAAAGCGCACGCAGAAACCGTGATAGGTGGTGATGAAACTCACATCGTACAGATCCCCGATCAGCGCCTTGACGCGTTTTTTCATTTCCTGCGCGGCCTTGTTGGTGAAGGTTACGCAGAGGATATTGGAAGAATTGATCCCAAGCCTGTCCACGATGTAGGCAAAGCGTGAGGTAAGCGCTTTTGTTTTTCCCGACCCGGCGCCGGCAATGACACGCACGTAGCCTTCCGTGGTTTTTACGGCCTGAAGCTGGCTCGGATTAAGGTTTTCTAGAATCGGATCGTTCATTTTCAAGAAGGATATTTTTTGATCTCTATTTTGGTTTGTGCAGACAGACAGATCAAAGGGCCTGCGCCGCAAATTTAGGCAATTTATTGAAAAGCGCGGCAGGATGAGGTCCGATTTGGTTTTGGGGACCGTTGCAATGAATGCCATAAAAGACAGTCCGCTATTCAAAATAGAAATCCTGAAGCGAATCGGATAATTGTCTAATTATAAAATTCCCTTCAGGATTCGGTGCGGCTTCGCCTTTCTCTTGGCATCATTTTGATTTTGTATAATTTGTAGATTACAATTGCTTCAAAATTTTTATTCCTGCCATGGTTCTAAATATGACGGCCATAAAGAACAATGTTTTCAGTCTGTCCTGTAATCTTCGAAAGGCTCTGTTCCCTCATGCCATGGGCCGTCTTTAAGACGCACCGTTTCCGAGGCGCTTTCTCTCGAAGGCGAATTCTCATTAAGGTGTTCCACCACTTCCTCCACCGTTGTGCCGGCAGCCCTTACTGCATCTTTCAAAATCTCTTCAGGGACATTAAGCTTTTCCGCCCACTGCTGGATTTCTGCCTGCTGCGAGATATCGATATGCATATCATCCCTGTTTCCTGTGCTGTTATTATTTTCCATGATTTTTAAATTTTAGGATTTATCCAAAGTTACCATCATGCTGCAGAATGCTGTTATATTATAAAACGTGATTATTATAGGATTGCTATGATTATCAGTGTTTTGTAAATTTTCTCTTGCAGCAGCAGATTCATAATTTTTTGCTTTAATGGTATTGATGAAATTTCAGGATGAAAAAGTCCGCTGCTGATAAAAATGGTTTCATTTTATAATCTGCAACATGATTAATGGCCTTTAAAGGATTTTTTATTTATGAAGGGTGTAATTTTATAGGATATTTTCTATAGACTAATTGGTAATCAAACTATAACATTATGAAAGCAAAATTAAAACTGGTTATTATTTTTTGCATGTTTTCAAGCCTGCTCTCGGCACAGAATCCGCCAAGCGGCTTTAAGGGCGATATTAAATTGGATATCCGTGATTCAAAAGGAGACTGGCCGACATTTCTGGAAGCTAAGGCTCCGAAAGATGCTCCAAATGTCTTAATTGTGCTGTATGACGATACCGGCTTTGCAGCTTGGTCTCCATACGGGGGGCGTATCAACATGCCCACAATGGACGAGCTTGCAAAAAACGGACTTACTTATACGCAATGGCATACCACATCGGTCTGTTCGCCTACGCGTTCCACTTTCTTGACAGGCCGCAACCATCATCAGAACGGTTTTGGAACAATTTCTGAATCAGCAGTTGGCTTTCCAGGCTACAGCGGACATATTCCTGCTGAAAATGCCACTTTAGCAGCTGTTTTGCGAAAATCCGGATGGAGCACATTTTGGATAGGCAAAAATCATAATGTGCCTGTTGATGCTCTTGATATGGCTTCTTCCAAAGACAGATGGCCTTTAGGTTTGGGGTTTGACCGATTTTATGGTTTTATTGGCGGAGAAACCAATCAGTGGTATCCGAGCCTGATAGAAGACAACCATTTTATAGAACAGCCCTATCAGCCCGAAAACGGCTACCATTTGAGCATTGATCTGGCCGATAAGGCAATAGCCTACATTCAGGACAGTAAACAATCCAAGCCGGAGAAGCCTTGGTTTTTATGGTACAATCCTGGAGCCAATCATGCACCCCATCACGCGCCGGCAGATTATATTGCCAAATACAAAGGGAAATTTGACGATGGTTATGAGGCTTACAGGGATTGGGTCCTGAAAAGACAGATCGACAAAGGAATCCTGCCGAAGGGGACAAAGCTGACGCCTTTGAACCCGATGCCGAAAGGAACCTACTCAGAATCAGATCAAGTCCGCCCATGGAATTCCCTTTCTGCAGATGAGAAGAAGCTGTTCAGCCGAATGGCAGAAGTTTATGCCGCCTATTCCGAATTTACAGATGCGCAGGTTGGGAGAGTTGTAAAATACCTGAAGGAATCAGGCCAGTTTGATAATACATTGATTATGTATTGCGCAGATAATGGCGCTTCAGGAGAAGGATCTCCAAATGGCTCTGTAAATGAGAATAATTTCTTCAATGCCTATCCTGATGATATGGCGGTGAATTTGAGCATGATCGATAAATTGGGTTCGCAGGATACCTACAATCATTATCCGACGGGTTGGGCAGTGGCTTTTTCGACTCCTTTCAAAATGTTTAAGCGCTATTCCGGATACAGCGGGGGTACGGCAGACCCACTGGTTATCTGCTGGCCAAAAGGAATAAAAGCCAGGGGTGAAATCAGGGACCAGTACCACCATAGCACCGATATTGTGCCAACTATTCTGGAAGTTTGCGGCGTAACCATGCCCGATGTTGTTGACGGGGTGAAGCAGACACCGCTGGCGGGCGTATCAATGAAATATAGTTTTGACAATGCCAAAGCTTCTACAGCAAAAAAAGTGCAGTATTATGAAATGACAGGAACAAGGGGACTTTGGAAAGATGGCTGGAAAGTGACCTCTGTCCACGGAGCGCTTCCTGTGAATCTCGGAAATTTTGATAAAGATAGATGGGAACTTTACAATGTGGATAAAGACCGTTCGGAATCTCAGGATCTTGCGGCAAAGTATCCCGATAAGGTAAAAGAACTTGAGAATGTATGGCTCGAGGAAGCTAAAAAGAACAATGTGCTTCCCTTAAATGATCTTTCGATTACCGAGTTTCATAAATTGGAATACCATAAAGAAGTTCCAGCAGACGGAAGATTCATTTATTACCCTGGAACAACAGAAGTGCCGGAAGCTTCCGGAGCACCGACTTTAGGAAGATCGTTTAAAATTTTGGCCGAAGCTGATTTTACCAAAGACACAAAAGGAGTCATTGTTTCGCAGGGATCGCGTTTTGGAGGCTATAGCCTGTTTGTGAAAGACGGCAGGCTCTATTATGTATACAACTTCTTAGGCCTTGCCCCAGAACAGGTTTTGAGCACTCCATTGCCTGCCGCGGGACACCATATAGTTGGAGTTGAATTTGTAAAAGAGAAAATGAGCGAGAAAAACGAAACTCTGGGTAAAATGAAGCTTTATGTAGATGGAAAAGTTATGGATGAAAAACCTTTCCGTACGCAGGCTGGTCATTATTCACTTTCAGGCGAGGGATTGTGCGTAGGTCGCGACAGCGGAGATCCTGTAAGCAAGCTTTACAAAGCAAAATTTGATTTTTCGGGAGGCAAGATTGCGAAAGTCATTTATGATGTAAGCAATGATGCGTATCAGAATGTAGAGCATGAATTTAAGGTTAAAATGGCTCGGGAATGATTTTTTAACTGACTTGCTAAGAATCCGCCCTGCAAGGCGGATTTTTGTTTAAAAGAGGTGCTTAATTGTATACATTAAAATTTTGAGAATCTGTAATAGCAATGTGTTTGATGTTTAATATATTCGAACCTAAAATCGCAAGGACTTATTTTGTGGAATTTCATTTTTCAAATATCCATGTGCCACGCTTTGCCGCAAAACTCAGACCACTCCTATTTAATGCCATTTTAGCGTTCTAAAAGTTTCAAACCTAAAAGCCCTGCCGATGAAAAGCAGGGCTGTCGTTTTATAGTAAAGCAGGTGAATTTTTCAGGTCATTTTTAGACGATGGCTTCGCCTTGCGCTTCGGAAATTTCTTCGCGGGAGACTGCATCCGTATCTGCGTGCGCGGCTGTCTGATCTTCTGCAATTTCTACCGCAGCATTTTCCTCCAATTGATTTCCTTCTGCGGCGGCATTCTGCTGGGAAGTTTTCTTCATCAGGATGTAAAAATCCCTGAGGTGCCACCAGGCCGGACAGCGGTCCACAGGGCCGTTGAAGTTTCTGATTCCGATATAGCAGCTCTTTAAAAACAGCTGGGTATCGGAGATATAGGCCCATTCGGTCCATTTCACTTCCTTGGGCGGGGGACTGCTTTCGAAATGGCGTTTGATGTCTTCGTAATTCATGGGGCAAATTTAGGAATAAAAGAAAGATGTTTAAAGTATTTCTTGGCTGAAAAAGGCCTACGAAATGCAATAATTTTAGAGGCTTTTTTTTTAAGGAGCTATTCCCGCTATACGCTCCAATCTTCTGCGCCGAACCCCGGTGCAGAAGGATTTCCGCTTCTATCGGGGCTAGGGTGTGCAAGCCGCTTATTTCCATCTTTGAACTGCGACAATATAATTAGCACCATTCTTCTCATTTGTCAAATTTAAACAGGTACAAAACATTTTTCCACTAAGGCTATTGCATAATCCGTTATAAAAAATGTTGGGTTAGAGTTATTTTTTAGTCAATTCAGATTCGGTTATTTCAATTTCTTGAGTCGTGCCAGATTTACTGGCAGAGTTTGTAAATCCACAGTTTATTACAATAAAATAATAAGTCTTGTTATTGAATTGAAATGATGGCGGAAAAACTTTAGTCGATTCAGTAAACTTAAAATTGATTTCAACTTCCTCCATATTATATACTACCAAAAAACCAACATCTTTGTTATAGTCGTTGGCGTATTTTATAATTTGAGAGAAACCATCTTTAATCCGGTCCTTACCATATTTTTTTGTTCTATCAAATATTTTAATTTCGATTATTAAAGGATCGTCTGTTTCAATTTCGCCAATTACATCGGCGCGACCCGAAGCAGACAATGGAGTTGAGAAAGGATAATCAATTCCTTGATCAAATAAAAATAATCTTAAATCATCTTCAAGTATTTGCTCATAATTTTTTGTTGCGGTTTTGTAAGCTGATAAAATACTACTCTGCGTGAACCATTCTGTCCTTTTTTTATATTTTTCTAAAAGGTAGATAGTTGAATTTAACTTTTCTAGTTTATCGTGTAGGTAGTAAATAATAGGAGAGATATATTCTTCTATTATTTTAGTTTTTGTGTCATCAAAATCACGACCTCTAAAAAACGTATTATTATGTAAATTGTAATTTCCACTTTTTTCAATAAAGTACTTTAAAAACTGATAGCAATATGCAGACTGATGAGTTTCATTTTCAAAAATTAGTTCAGAAGATCGATATGAACTGATTCTGCTATTAAAATCTTCCTGTGAAAAAAGATACTCTTTAATTGAATCATTTATCAATGCGTGGATTTGAAGATTATTATCAAGATTGCTTAAAATAAATTTTAATTGAAATCCAAATTGCTCATAAGTGGATCTGTATAAACGGTTTTTCCATTCTTGTAAGTTAGTTCGAAGATTGTGGTTTGCATAATTCATTTACCAAAGTTTTTAAATAAGTCATCTAATTTTTTAAGTGCGTTGTTCATTTTGTCAATTCCACTATGAACTGAAGCGTCTGAGTCTTTTAATAAAATAGAAATTTTACAATTGTGGCAGAAAATTGTTTTTTCAGTTTTTACATCAATTAATTGTATTTCATCAGAATAACCACATTTGGGACATTCAAATTCAATCCAAATTTTATTAAAATTTATCATTTCTTTTTATTTATGAATTGTGTTTTTAGGTATAAATATCGCCAATTTCTGCCGTTTGGCGAGGCTGCAAACTTAGCAGGAGAGTGTTTAGGGCGAAGATAAATATAGTACGAACGTAAATGTGTACTTACTATAGCCGCCTACTTCGTTTTTTATAAGCTTTGTAGCCACCAATGAGTGGAATTCCTCTGAATGAATATAGTACTTTATTTGATGGGCGGGAAATTTTTTTTTGCTGTTCTTTTTGTTCTATAGCTTCTAGTTGTCTAAGGTCATTTATAAATTGCTGTACCCGTAAGGTCCATTCTCCATTTGTTGTTGCATTTATAAAAGCTTTGCGTGAAATCTCTGCAACTCTAGTATATCTTCCAACTTGTGGAAACAAACAGTAAAGGGGTTTTCTCAAACCTGCGGAATCCTCCATTGAACCGTCTCCTTCAAAATCAAAGATTACTGGTACTGAACTTTCAAGCCAAGCTTTAGGAAAACACCAATCTGCAAAGTCAACTTGAAATATTTTCGGATTGTCGGTATTATGAAAAATTGTATTTTCAAAACTGTTTTGTTTTCCTTTGAGAAAACGAGGATAATCATATTTTAGACGGGTGCCGTCAATTATCCAAACCATGTTTTTATAAAATTGTTCTCTGGTGGTTCGTTCTTCGGGTTTAATATGCGAATGTTGGAACTCTACAACGAGATTATGAGCTGTGCGAACATCTGCAATATGTTTTTCGCCCGTTCTCTCATCTACTAATGATACTTCTTGCCAATCAGCTGGATAGTTGTTTTTCCATTTTCTGTGCCACTCCGTTTCTGGTTCCCACCAATTATCACATTGTGTTTTGCTTTTATGTGCCCAATGCCAAATTTTTCGTGTGCCGCATTTTGCAATAACTGGCTTCGAGCAACAAGTGCATAATCCAGTAAGTTGCGGTTGGGCCTCTATCCTGATATTATCTATTAAAGCAAAGTGCATATGTTAGATATTTTTTTGAGTTTTTTTGCAGTATTTCCAAATGATTGTCAATAACGTATCATACTAGAGCGGGGTCGGGAATCATTACGCCCATTGTTCGGATTCGCCTAATCATCAATATATAAAACCAACTTCCCATTAAGCCTAAAAACCAACTTGCTTGTAGAGTGTGTTGGGCGATGACAATGCTTAATTAACTACCAAATTCCTTTTCGTATTTTTTTTTGGCTTTCGTTTTAAAAAAAATTGAATCAATAAATGAAAAGCTAACCAATCTTAAAATGAATGGAATAGCGAATAAGAAAAGTGCAATACTAATTGATAGCCATTTATTCACAGGTAAATTTTGATTAATTAAATACCAAAATGATGCAATCAAAAGAACAAAAAGTAAATAAATAACGGCACGCAGCTTGTCTTTCTTTACTTTGTTGATGACATAGTTATCTCTTTCTAATTTTAATTCATTAATCACTTCATTAATTAACTTCACAGCAGATTCTCTGCTACAAGTTGATCTTAAATAAAATACTCCTTCCTTTACCAAATTACTTGCCTTCACAGAAATTTTATCGATGTAGCCTAAAGTTTCGCTGGCTTCTATCTCATTTTTAATTAGTGTCTTTTGAGCTCTTTCAAGATTTATTTCAGAATTACTTGACAACTGATGTTTAATTTCATTTTTAAGTTGTTGGCGCGATAAATCTTCTGTGATTTCCCAACGAACATAATTGAAATCTGGATGTAATAGTAGAACAGGTTCAGCAATATTATTTTCTTGAGAATATTTATAAATGGAACTCGAGTCAATTATATTGCCATTCGGTTGCCTAATTTTAAACTCTCCATTTGAGAATTTTTTTTTAATATCTTCTGTTGTTAAACTACCTAATTCTTCAGAGGAAATTTCACGTAATTCCATTTTGCTTTTGACCTTTTCAAAATCAATTTCAAAATCAAAACACATGATTGACGAGATTAGTTTTTCCATTATTTGGTCGTATTCTACCATTTTACGATTTTTATAATTTGCTATTTCAGGACAGGGTTGTTTTGGGTTTCGCTTAATTAATTTATGGCAGCCATAAAAATGGTGCCAATACGGATTTTTTTTGCTGGCTTTTGCTAGTGATAAGATTTTTAAGCGAATATAAGAATAAATACCAAATCTTTTTACTCTGTAGCAGTAGCTTCATTAATCAATTTTAACTGGCAGTTTCTATATTAATACCTAGTTTTAGAGGAATGTTTTTACAATTAGCGCTCATAAAATGCTTTCAGGTAAGAAGTCATTTGAGTTAAATTCCATCACAAAGTTCGGGCACAGGATTGCGGTTCGCCGCAAAAAATTCCCCCATAAATGCAGGACATCCGTCCTGCTTTATTGCGTTGCTTTCTGCGCTCGCTTTCCCATGCCCGGCGGCGGTGCTGTTATTAACCTTAAATAGAAAGCATCATGAAAGCAACAGAAAACAGCAGCTGGAAAACCGTATCGGAAATAGACCTGATCTACAAGACAAGAGTGAAGAGCTCTGACAGGCCCAAAATCACTTCCTCCAAATCCGCCTATGCGATCCTGATGGAATGCTGGGATCCCGACAAGATAGAATTCATCGAGCAGTTCAAGGTCCTGTTGCTCAACCAGTCCAATAAAGTGCTAGGAGTTTATCAGGCATCTTCCGGAGGCATCGCCGGCACCGTCGTGGATATCAGGCTGCTGTTTGCCGCAGCCCTTAAGGCCAATGCCGTCGGGATTATCATCTCCCATAACCACCCTTCCGGCAAGACCGATCCTTCGGAGGCCGATAAGAGCATCACCAGAAAGATCAGAACGGCCGGAGAGCTGCTAGACATAAAGCTGCTGGACCATCTGATCGTGACGGACGAGAAGTACTATTCCTTTACGGATGAAGGCGCCCTGTAGGCGCCTTTTTTTGTTTTTTTTGAGGCTTGCCAGTTTATGGATTGTAAAAAAATAGAGCAGAAATATAATTAAATATATTAGCGGATTCATGTTTTGGATATATTTGTGTGCATAACCAATCATAACATTATATATTTAATTGCGATCTAATGGCAATAATTTCAGATATACACCAAAAAATTTTTATTTATTTAATTGGAATTCATAATAGAGAGAAAGATTTTTTCTTTGGATTAAGACAGCTTAACAGGGACGCCAGGCTGGAAAAAGGATACTGGTTTTTAGGAAATGACAAATATGTGGCGGTATCTTTTTGGGCGGGTAATGATGATAAAACGAAGTCTCCAAGAACATCTTTTTGCATTAGCGAGACTGGCGGTACATATTTGGAAATTAAAAGGACTGGAAAGCAAAATGATTTTTTTACTCCTGATTTTTTTAGCAGTTTAAATTTTAAGGGTGGCGATATTTCTTCTACAACAGCTCGTAAGTTTTATTCTGAGTTTGATGTTGACTATATGGCTTCACTGCAATCTTTTATCGAAAATGACAAGGCGGTAATTGATAAATTTGTAGAAGAGCAAGAAAAGGTTTATGAGGATCCGCGAAGGTCTGGAGGCATTGATTTTATCTGGCCCGGGGATTTCAAAAAACAATTGGAAATCGTTCGCAGATATCAAAAATTACGCGCTGAAAAAGAAAGGAAAAGTGGCTATATCAGAAATTTTAAAATTAAGAAATTTGGCAAATTAGAAAACTTAGCTATCAAAGAGATACCTCAGGGATGTAGATGGATTTTTCTAACAGGTGAAAATGGTGCTGGTAAGACTTCGGTTTTAAGGGCTTTGGCTGCCACTATTTCAAATAATAATGACCGTGGTAATGCAGTAGCTGAAAATTATGGAAATTTTGAAGTAAGTATTGGTCTTGAAACAAGTACGAGCATAGAAAAGTTTACAGTTAAGGGATCTGATGATTTCAAGGAAAAAAAAATGCTGGCAAAAGGATTTGCTACATATGGTCCGGTAAGATTGCTTAGCCAAGGGAGCCTTAAAGGAGATTTTATCGGTTTAGACCGCAATCGCATAAGCAGTTCTGCAACCTATGGGCTATTTAATCCGATTGGGATTTTGAGAGATATAAGCGGTAGTTATATTTTGAGCGTACGGCCAAAGTATTATGAAATGGAAATTGAGGGGTTTCTTGGAAATTTAGAAAGAAATCTGGAAATAATTCTGCCGAATATCAGTAAGGTAAGCATCGAAAATTCCGGAGAGGACAGGCATATTTTATATTATCAAAGAAGTGGTGGAGAAGGAGATATGGAAGAGCCTGTTTATTTTGATCAGCTGCCGTCCGGCACAAGAAATTTTGCGGCTCTGATTCTTGATTTGCTTCTTCGCTTAACTGAACAGCAAAGTGGTGTTTCAGATATCTCTGATTATGTGGGAATCGTGTTGATAGATGAAATCGATCTTCACCTTCATCCGAAAATGCAGAAGGAAATCATTATCCAGCTGGCGGCAACTTTTCCCAACATTCAGTTCATTGTTACCACACACAGTCCAATTCCTCTGCTGGGAGCTCCTGAAAACTCCATTTTCATAAATGTGCATAAAAATTCAAATAATCAAATAGTAGCGGAAAAATTGGATATCGATATATCCAATCTGCTTCCAAATACGATTCTGACTTCACCTATTTTCAATTTTAATGAATTGATCAATGAACATCATGATCGAGAGGAGCGGCTTATAACTGAAGACGATTACGAGGAAGCGATATTTTATAAAATTCTAGATAAAAAGATAAAAGAACGCAGTATAACAAAGCCGGAAGAATGATCCATTTACCTCTTAAAGAAAATAATAATGTACCTGCCCGATTGTCTGTGCCAGGTGCATTACGACAGATAATGCGAGCCATTGAAAGTTCTGATGGGGATGTCTACAATGCGAGCTACTATCCGCATGAAGATGTGGTGAACCTCCTAAAAGCATTTTCCATTCATAAGATGCAGCTACAGCCGGGAGACCTAGCGAAATGCAATTACTGCGAATCAAAAATAGAGCATGCGGCAACGCTGCAGGTGGAACATTACAGACCAAAAGGGAAAGTGGATTCCGGAGAAAATGATCATATCGAGCTGCCTGGGTATTACTGGCTTGGCTTGGAATGGACCAACCTTTTGCTTGCATGTCCAAAATGCAATGGAAAAGATGCCAAAGGAAATAAATTTCCTATAAGAGGTGCACGCGCACAACTTCATCATACTGTTCAGACTATTGAAAACTCACTTACACTTGTTAGGGCAAACTGCTATGCCAATGAGCATCCTCTTTTATTGGAGCTTCCAATACTGCTGAATCCTGAAATTGACCATCCTGAAGAGTTCTTGACTTTTGATGTTTTAGGAAATATAATGGGACATGGCAATGATCATCAGCGAGGTGATATCAGCAGGGATATTTATCGCCTCAACAGAGATGAGCTCCTAATTTGCCGTCAGAAAGTCTGGAACGATTTTAAGAATGACATTAAAGTAGATATTGCAGGTCATATAGGTGGATTTTTTACGGAGTTAGGGCTGAAATATAGGTTTACGAACATTGCAGAAAAACTGTTGGAAAGAAAACTTCCTATAATGGAATATACTTTGTGGGGACGTTATATTAACGATAATCTGTCTGATTTTCTAGATGATTTGGATGACTATTATAAAGATCTTTTTCTTGAAGCTTACAACGAGATTGTAAATGGAAATGCAGTATGATTATATGCCAGTAAATTTTGATGAAGATATCTGAAAAGCAGTGTAGATACATCAAAAAGCGCATATTGTAATTAAAGCCGTCACTATTTTGGGTGACGGCTTTCTTTTTTTTTTTACTGTTTTTTTTCGGTTCCCAAACGAGCCAGTTTTTCATTGAGTTCGGCAAGTCCTGCCCTGCCGAGGCAGTCCGCCGATAGCTGTTTGAGTTCCTCGATGTTTTCCTCTGCGGTGCGCTGCAGCAGCACAGACGGGCTGGTGTCGGTTTGCAGCAGTCCGCGTTCGATCACATGGTGCAGGAGCAGCACGTTTTTTCGTGAAATCTTCAGATCAATCCTCACCGGTTCGCTCATGCCCGGAGAACTCATTATGGTGTCAAAAACCAGGGCAGCATCATTTTCTGTAAGCATAATTTCTACGTTTTTAAATTAATATTCTACTCATTCAAAGATAGCAAGAAGCCTTCAAAACACCCCGTTCGAAATACGGACGGGATGGGAGGAATCCATGTGGCTTTTCTAATTTCGCTTTCAATAGGATTAAAGGATGGCTTATTGGGCTTCCATGTTTGGAGAAGCTCAAAGACTGCCACGTTCCTGCAGTCGGCCAGATGTCCGTTTGTTAAACAAACGAATCTGGCTGCCTTGTGCTCGGAACTCGCGGCAGTGAAACTGAAAAGAGGATTGTTTGAAGAGATGAAAGGGAAACAGGATGGGAAAAGAAAATTTAAACAGAACCCGCATAGCGGCTGTGCGCTTTACCGCCGCCGAGTATGCCGGATTGGAGAGAAGGTTCAAGGCAACCACGTGCAGGCAGATGAGCGAATACCTGAGGAACTGCCTCTTGAACAGGCCGGTAATAGTAAAGAACAGGGACGCCTCGCTCGATGAATTCATGCTGGAGTTCATCCGTCTTCGAAAGGAGCTCGCGGCCCTTGGAAACAACTTCAACCAGAGCGTCAGAAGGCTCCATACCGTGCAGCAGATTCCCGAGTTTCGCCAGTGGATTTCAGCCACGGAATCGCAGCGGGAAAGGCTGCTCGATCAGACCGAATCCATTGTGAAATTGACAGCTAAAATGACCGCGAAGTGGTTGCAGTCATAAAGACGGGGCACTCGGTTCAGAGCATCTTCCGATACAATGAAAACAAGGTGAAGGAAGGAGTGGCGGAATGCATAGGGGAAGGCAATTATCCGGCTGCCGTTAAGAACCTGACTTTGGATATGAAACTCAATAGACTCCTGTATCAGAATGCCCTGAACGGAAACGTCAAAAGAAACAGCGTGCACATCTCGCTGAACTTCCATCCGTCCGAGAATTATTCCACAGAAAAGCTGATGAAAATCGCCGATGCCTACATGGAAAAGATAGGCTTCGGGGAGCAGCCCTATCTGGTGTACAGGCATCTCGATGCAGGGCATCCGCACATCCATCTGGTCTCGATAAAAGTGAGGGAGGACGGCTCGCGGATAGACATGCAGAACATCGGAAAGAACCAGTCGGAAAGTGCTCGAAAGGAGATTGAAAAGCAGTTTGATCTGGTGAGGGCTCAAGGAAGGAAACCGAATGATATTCCGATGGCAAAACCGGTTGCCGTTCCCAAGGTTTCGTACGGCAGGACGGAGTCGAAAAAAGCAATGTCGGGAGTGCTGGGTTCAGTGCTTCTGAATTATAAATATACTTCTCTGGCGGAGCTCAATGCGGTGCTGCTGCTCTACAATATCAAAGCCGACAGAGGAAGCGAGGAGTCGCGGATTTTCAAGGCTGGAGGACTGGTGTACCGCATACTGGACAAAGATGGAAAAGCAGCAGGGGTTCCCATCAAGGCGAGCGATTTTGCAATGAAGCCCACTCTTGCTTTTTTGGAGCGGCGCTATGCGCTGAACAGCGGTGAAAGGACATTTGAAAAAAAGCGGATCCGAAGCGCAATAGATACCTTATTCCTAAAGAAGAATATGGAAATGGAAAGGCTGGTTTCTGCGCTTAAGAAAGAGGGGATCGACACTGTGCTGCGAAAGAGCGAAGCAGGACAGCTCTACGGCGTCACCTATGTGGATCATGTGACCCGATGCGTGCTGAACGGCAGCGCTCTGGGGAAAAATTACAGTGCCAAAGGGATGCAGCAGCGGTGCGCTGAAGGTGCCGTTCCCAAAGAAAATGGTGTAAGTAATAGGAGCTTTCAGAAAGAGCATAATGGGCATAAGGAACAGCGTCAGACGGCTCCTGAAAACGCTTCTGAAAATGTTTCAGACGGCATTGCTGTTAAGGCGCTGGATGGGCTTTTCAAGACGGAATGGCAGCCTGAAAATGTTCCAACGGCATTGAAAAGAAAACGCCGAAGAAGAAAAAGAAGGGGAGGCTCGGATCTGAAATAAAAGAACAAATCAATATTAAAATGATACAGCTATGCAGACGGGAGAAAATGAACAGGCGCTGAGAAAAATAATAGACATGACAAGGCTCATCAGCATCATCCTGCTGATCGGGCACTGCTACTATTACTGCTACGGGGCATTTAAGTTATGGGAACTTACTGGGGAGTTCGGAGATAAGATTCTGGGATCAGTTTACAGGACGGGACTGTTCGTGAATTTCTATATCTCCAAGTTTGCAGCGCTCGGTTTCCTTTTAATCTCGCTTTTGGGAGCCAGGGGAAAAAAGGATGAGAAACTGGTCTTTAAGACTGCTTTGTATAAGATGGTTTCAGGACTGTTTTTTTACTTTTTAAGCGGGCTTTTGCTGCTGTTTTTTACTGATGCCGTTCTGGCTGCGGTGGGCTATATTACAGTTACCTCTTTGGGATTTCTGCTTGTGCTTTCGGGAGGTACGCTGCTGTCCAGACTCATCAGAAACAGGCTGGCTTCGGGTGATGTGTTCAACAGCGAGAACGAGACCTTTCCGCAGGAGGAAAGGCTCTTGGAAAACGAATATTCCATCAATCTTCCCGCGCAGTATTTCCTCAAAGACAGGCTCCGCTGCAGCTGGATCAACATCATCAATCCGTTCCGCGGGCTGATGGTTCTGGGCACGCCTGGTTCGGGGAAATCCTATTTTGTGATACGGCACGTCATTACCCAGCACATCGCCAAAGGCTTCAGCATGTTTGTTTATGATTTCAAATACGACGACCTTTCCAGAATCGTCTACAATACCTTTGAGAAATATAAATATGTTTATGCTGTGATGCCCAAATGCTACTTCATCAATTTCGACAATATAATGCACCGCTGCAACCCGCTCGACCCGCAGAGCATGGAGGACATTACCGACGCGTCGGAGTCCGCGCGCACGATCCTGATGGGATTGAATAGGGAATGGATCAAGCGTCAGGGGGACTTTTTTGTGGAGTCGCCGATCAATTTCTTGTCGGCTGTGATCTGGTATTTAAGGAGATACAATGGCGGGGAGTTCTGCACCCTGCCGCACGTCATCGAGCTCATGCAGATCGATTACGACAGCCTCTTTACGATCCTTAGGACCGACAAGGAAATAGAGGTGCTGATCAACCCCTTTGTGAATGCCTATCTCAACGATGCAATGGACCAATTGGAAGGACAGATCGCTTCGGCCAAGATCGCCATGGCAAGGCTGTCCTCGCCCCAGCTGTACTATGTACTTTCGGGAAATGATTTCACTTTGGACATCAATAATCCCGATGAGCCGAAGATCGTCTGCATGGGAAACAATCCGCAGAAGATACAGATCTACGGCGCTGTCCTCTCGCTCTATGTGAACCGACTGATCAAGCTGGTCAACAAGAAGGGGAAGCTTAAATCAAGCCTGATTTTTGACGAATTTCCCACCATCTATCTCAACAATATGGACAGCCTGATCGCCACCGCCAGAAGCAACAAGGTGAGCACCTGCCTCGGGGTGCAGGACTTCAGCCAGCTTAGAAAAGACTATGGGCGGGAGCAGGCGGATGTGATCCTGAACATTACCGGTAACATCATCTCAGGGCAGGTTACCGGCGACACCGCCAAACAGCTTTCGGAGCGTTTCGGCAAGATCATGCAGGACAGGGAAAGCCTGTCCATAAACAGTTCCGATACCTCGATAAGCCGTTCCAGACAGCTGGAATCGGCAGTGCCACCATCGAAGATCTCCTCTTTGAGTTCGGGGGAATTTGTGGGGATGGTCGCGGACAATCCGGACTCGAAAATTGAACTCAAGACTTTCCATTCCTCCATCGTAAACGACCATGAGGCCTTGCGTAAAGAGGAGGAAGGCTACAAGGAAATACCGCCTGTAAGAAAGCTCGATAACGGGATGATCCAGCAGAATTTTTCGCAGATCAAAAGAGATGTGCAGGAGATCATCTACACAGAGATGGACAGGCTGCTGCATGATCCGGCTCTGAAGCATCTGGTGGTGAAAAAGAAAAAGAGGTGATTGGCTTAAGGCTGGTCATTCATCAAGATTTTTGAAGTGGCACTTTTTAGTTTTTTTCAAATCACAGCCTTGCGCGTCAAATCGTAAAATTACTCAACAACCATTTACTTAAAAGCAGAAATTAAAAATAGAATCTTCATTTGATCGCTAAATTTAAGATTGGGTAAAGCCCTGTTACACACAGGGCATCAGACTTTTGATTTGAAGCTTTCGTATTCCATGAATTTTTTCCAATAATTTATAGCTGGGGATTCGGCAAAATTTGTTTTTGGATTCATTGAAATGATTTGAAAGCCTCCATTATTCATAACTGGTGAATGCGGGAGATAGTTTTCCCTGAACTCATCATGCATTCCATGTAGAACGTGGGCAATTTTTAGCAACGTCTGTTTTATCAGCTCAGATGAAGCATAGGTGACACAGTAGTTTAAGTCCTTATTAATAATTTTTTTTAGATTCGTTTTGATTTTATCTGAACATTGGAACCTGATGATTACTCTGCCGGAATTCAGCTGCCACGTAACATCGGCAAATGATGTGGATTTCTTTCTGTGAATCAGCTCCGCCCGATAATCATTAAATTTGCTTACAAAGTCCGAATCCACCTGCATGATATGCTTAACAAATTTTCTCCTTCCAAATTCACTTTGGGCGTTGCGGCAATGTTTGGCCAAGGTAATCCACTGCAGTCTCGTTTCAGGGTTTTTGCCAAATACAAATTGTGTCAGCATGGCCAGATAATCAAAGCAGGATGAAAGGTGAAAAACAATGCTGTCATACAGCGCCATGATTTCATCGCTTGCCATATCGAAATGGGGATTACCCATAATAAAACCGTTGAATACCTGAGGATTTTCCTTAAGCATTTTCGCAAATGTATTCTCAGTTTCAAATTTCCTCACGAGAAGCAAGTAGAAATGCAGATTCGCACTCCTTATCCTATAATTTATATTGTCCCTCAACTCGAAGATTTCATGCTTTCCATCTTTTGATTGGCCAAAAACATTGTTTATATGATAGCCATAGTCCATGGCGATTGCCATAAAACCCTCATATACTATTCCTATAAGCTCTTGGATTTCATCCAAACTCTGTTGGGGATTGTCGATATAGATTGTTTTTTCACTCATCTTAATTGTTTAAGCTTTAAGGGATTTTTCTAATTCCTTTTTTATTGTCTCTACAAGTTTTATCCTTTCGTTTATTTCCGAGCGGCAGCGGTTCAGGCTGTTAATGTTTTTTAAATATTCCTTCCTATCGGCCTCATATTTTGCAATCTGTCTGATGGCATTTTTGCGCGATGGTACAGAAGGAATTTTATAGGTATATTCCAATTCCCGCAGCTGCTTTAATTGAGATTTTAAGTAGTCTATAAACGGAGACTTATCAGCTATAGCAACGTCCAAATAGCCTTGATGTACGTTTTTCGGTTTCTGCTTTTCGAATTCTTTTTTAGTCTCCTCTGGGCTGCAGTCATAAGTGGCCATAAACTGGACAAAATAAGGTGTGATGAGGTTTTTCTCTTCAAAACAGAAGCCTCCATAAGATGAATTCTGTAAATATTCGTCATAGATGAATAAATGCCGATTTAATACTACGTGCGGAATCCATTCAATTCTGTGCTCTATTGAATGTGCAGCCTTTAATGTTTCCAGCTTTTGAACCTGTTCAATATAAACGCGAAGAAGCGTGGAGTATGATTTCAATAATTCGTCCATCAAAATAAAGTGTTAGGAGTTCAATTTAATTTCATTCATACGTGGGACCTAAATTTGCGACTAAAGCCTCATGTTTAGAGCAATCAGTTTCCGAAAAATTAGAATCCATTTCGTCTTGCCAATATAGTGTTTCTTTGTAACAATAAATAATTTCTAAACTTAAAATAAGCAGTTGCGAAAACGACTATTAGTGGCTTTTTTTATTTAAGAAGGAGCAGGTCTTTCTTTCTTTCTTTCTTTCTTTCTTTTTAAACTGTTAGCATTTTAGTATTTTCATTTTAGCCGGCATTCAACAATTCATTTCATTGGTGGGAAGGTTTCTGAAAAAGGACAATAGCATTGGTTTTGGATGGGGTCTCCCTTCATTGGATGACAGTGCTCTTTTTAGGTCTGTTCTTAGGCTAAATGCAAAAATATTTTCAACTGCGCAGAATAACTGCGTACCTCTTCACTATCTTTGAATCATTAATCTGCAGATATTTAGAGATTTGTTTTTATAATTTATTAAAAGGCAACAGCATTATGGACAGTTCAATTACTCACATGGAAAAGCTATTCAATGGTTTTTCGCTCACTGATCTCGGCTATCGGGATTATATTGCGGCTAGGTTTTTACTAAACAATCATTTCGTCGTTCAGGGGCTTACTCTAGCAAGTACAGCCGTAGAGAAATATCTGAAGGCGGTGATTGTTTTTAACCTGCAGAAAAAGGAAAGGTACAATTACCATTTTGACAGGTTCGAGAAGATCAAAAATCTGCTGGAGAAGGTGAACAGTGATGTGACGGAAGAGTTTGATCCCGTTTTTGTGGCAATATTAGAGAACTCGTTCAAGATCAGATATTATGATAAAATTGAAAAACCGATTTTTATGGGACTCTGCATAAATCAATTTATTGGGGAATTAGACCACACAATCTACTGCCTGGAAAAATTTATTTCCAAAACGCAGAGTGGAGGACAATCAATGACACAATATAGCAGGGCAGTCAAAAATAATGAGCCTTTTCTTTATCAAAATAACTTCATACTGAACGGACAGGATAAAAAGGAGTTTATGGAAAAACCTGATGTTGGCTTTTCCATATACATCAGGATTAGTTCTGCAGTGCATGAGGAAAATGTAGTGAAAGGCGGGAGCATTCAAAATAAATACGAAGGGAGGATTGCGGAATTTAAGGAATTTAATACGGACCTTGCATTTGAAAATCAATTTCCACAAGCCAGAAATGAATCTAAAGCTTAGGGGATGACCTCAAGAATGGCTTTCGTTAGAATTAAAAGCAGGATTTGACGCTTTTTTAAGTAACAGATATTTTGACAGATGATGGATATAAAAAAACAGGAACTAAAAGATAATATTTTGAGGATCTGGGAGATTTTGACAATCTCTAAAGAATGTTTTGGATATGCTTTTTATTTTCATAAACCCGAGACGGAAGACGAGTCACAGTACCTGCATAAATCTAAGGATTTTAGGTTTATACGCCACGTATTATGGCGTATGACGATAATTGAGCTTTCCAAACTTTTCAGCAATTCCAAAAACAGGGATAAGTATAATTTATTTCACTTTATAAACAAGCTGAAGAGAAACCAGTATTTTGGTGACATTGGATTACTGAATGAAAAAATTCAGCATTGGGAAAAAATATTGGCGGACAACCAAAAGTTAGTGGATGACATTTTGGTTTTGAGAGACAAGGTTTATGCACATACGGATCCTAAAAACAATCATTTGAAATTACTTGATATTTCATTTCAGGAAATTGAAATATTGATCAAATTATCAGAAGAGATAATTATTGAGATTTATTCAACAGCTTTTGATGCGGATGTGCGCTTCAGGCCTATTTATTTTAATAAAGAGCGATTTAATTTAATTAAGATACTTGCTGAGGAAAAGAGAAATAGGGTAGGTCGGTTTGACCGAAGAAATCATCGTCAATAAATGCAGCTGGATCCAGCTTTATATAATTTAGATAAAATAGAACATATGATTGAAAGAAATATGGATGGGCTTATTGATTTTAGAAATCAAAATTTATGGCACCAGATAAAGGAAAAGTACTCAATTGAATTTCAGGATTCGTTCAGTGATGAGTATTCCTGCTACACACAAGACAACCATGCTGTTTTTTATGTCAGCAAAAACAATCTGTGCAAAGATTCCTTTACCCACGAAATGCTTCATGTCCATATGAGAATAAAAGAATTTTATTTCGGAGGTGCAATAAGCAATTTGCTGGCAGGCAGCAGGATTTTGAGCTCAATGATTTCGCCAGCATTGATTGAGCATATTGGAAACTGTCTGGATCATGTTAAAATGCTGCCGCTGTATTTGGAAATGGGTTTTGACAGGGAGAAGTTCATTGTTGATTACAATTTGTTCAAAAGCACTTCCGAAGAGATTAATCAATTTCAAAAATTCTATAGGAAAGGCAAAAATATAAACATTCAGATGGTGGATCCATTCATTGGCAGAATAGTGTCGATTTTGGCGGATCCAAATGATGGATTTGACTATTCGGACCATATAGAAAAGTTAAAAAAAATAGACCCGCTGCTTTTTAGGATCGTGGAGCGCCTGCTGGAGCATACTAAAGAACTTAAAGCTGATAATATAAAGTTAATGGACGATACCTACCTGACTGTTACCCATAATTTTTATGAAAATTTAAAAAAATGGGTTACAAGCAATAAGATTGCTGTATAAGGATGCAATGCTGTACCAGCTGGCAGCTAGTTGCCGGAAGGTGTATTTATTTGATACTGTATTTGCTTTTCGTAGCGTGTAAAATTCAAAAAAAGATTATTAAACAGACTATTATTGAAAAGAAAGATGCGTTCAATCGCATAAAGCCTGTCAGACAATTTAGGCTGGTAAAATAAATTAAAACTAAGAAATGAGAAAATTTGTAGACAAAGACGGAAAATATGTTATCAAACTGCCGAAAGATTGGCTTCATAAAAATGCTTTATATAGTGCAACTGAAAGTGATCCAAATAGTTTTGAACTTTTTGAATCGGTAGGTACTTTCCAAATCAATGCTGCAGATATAGGAAAAGGCGAAATACCGGCTATAATAAAAAGCAATAATATTCAAAATCAAGAATACGGGAAAACTAATTTGGACTTTGTTGAACGTTTTTTTGAAATGGGAAAATTTGGAATGTATATGTGGTTTGCCAGAGTCGATGAAAATTTTCTCATTTGCAAATACATTTTTGATAGTGAAAATAAAAATGATGAAAAGGTGCAGCTTGAAATTGGTAAAGCGCGAAAAGCACTTAAAACATTGATTTTTGTGCCGGCTGAAATAAGAGAAGAAATTCTAACGCATTATCAATTTGACAGGTTTATGTTCTCTTTGGCCGGTGCAGGCGATCTTATATCGAGAGCATATAAGACTACCAACCCGATTGAACTGGTGATACTATTGGCAAACCAGATAGATGCTCTGCTAAGATTGTGTTTGATACTTCACCATCAAATTGAAACAAATACTAAAGAAATAGATATAAAATTATTTTCTCAAAAAGATGATGATAAGGTTGTTATGGAAAAAGGCATATATAAAATGGCTTTGGAAAAAGGAATTATTACCCAAAAGCTGCATGATGAATTACATGCACTGTACAATAAGCGCAACAAAGTTGTCCATCGATATATAATAAGTGACTTAACCACAAAAGATGTTTATGAGATTTCGATAGATTATAGTGCGATGGAGAAAAAAGTTGGTGAAATCGTGCGGTTCTATGAAAAAGAGCAGTACGATAAAAAAATTGGAATGTATGGATCAGGAGACTCTCCAAGCCGTGAAATGACCGACGAGGAAAAAACCATACTGCAGCTGATGATAGACGAAAAACATTCCCATAAAAGTTTTATCTCTAAAAAAAAATCATTAAAGAAGTAGATTAAGGTGTTTTGTTTTTTTCACGATTTCATTTGTTTGCGGAATTGTTCGCCCTATTGCCCATGACGGATCGATCGGAATTTAGCGCTAATGCATGTTTGACAGCTTAAAAACAGTCTTGGTCTTCCATGGAATCATATGTATAAGGAAGCTTCCAAGTAACTCGCATCGTTAAAAATGCAATTGGGATTCCCAATTCTGAAAATTAAAATAAATTGAGTTTTTAATGCCGTTCGGCTCCATTTTGCAGGTGTCAGCACGGATAGGATAAAGATTTCTAGGATAAAAATTTGCCATAAATGACAGACAAAAGTAAAATTTCGGATAACGCGTCTTACGCCAAGCTTAGGACAGATGTTTTAGGTTTTAGTACTCTTGGGAGACTAATAAGGATATTTTCATTTTTTGGTCCCAAAAATGATAAACTGGAAAATGCGCTTTCAGCATTGCCTGCTCTAAAAAAGGAGACGGAGCATTTTCTGCACCTTCCTGATAGATTTAACGGGCACTTTTCTAAATCTGGATGGATTGCCCACGAATCTATGAATATGCCATTAATTGAAAAAGCGGTTGATCTAGCTGACCAGGATCAAAGCGGCAAGTCAGAGGATGAATTAGCCGACTATTTCACATCACCGCAAATCGGCTGGCTGCTGAATCGATTTAGAACTTCGCCAGAACTGGCGTTGCGATATAATTTAATAGAATTCGCCTATCGGGATACCCTTGAGAAAAGATTTTATTCTGCCGTTCCATTGCTTTTAATGGTAATTGACGGAATTGTGAACGACATAAGCAAAAGTAAAGGTTTTTTTTCAGAAGGAACTGATCTGACCGCATGGGACAGCATTGCGGCCCACAGCAGCGGCCTGTCATCAATCAGGGATATCTTTAATGCTCCGCGAAAAAAGACAAATGATCTGGAAATATTTCTGCCTTACAGAAATGGGATCATTCATGGCAGGGACCTGAAATACGACAATAAATATGTCACAGGGAAATGCTGGTGCACTCTGTTTGCAATTTTTGATTGGAAGCAGGCATTGCAAAAACAAAAGGATAATCCTCCTGCTGAAGTAAAGAGCCCTACAGTGAGAGAGAGTCTGTGTCAAATAAGGAAAACTTTAAGCGATTATCAGAAACATAGAATTTGGCATAGTAAAGTAATGAAAGAGATTGAGCAATGGAAACCTAGGGAGATTGATCCTTCCGAAATTAAAAGCGAAGCCTTTAAAGCATACAGCCCTGAAAAGGAAGTTGACACTCTGCTCAAAAACTGGCTCAATAAAAATTATGGAAATATAGCCGCACAGCAGCATCAATTTGCCTCCAAGGATGTAAATCTCGGTAAAGAAGCCGGTAAAGTGAGAAGTGAATTACATGATAAGATTTTAAAGGAAGGTGAAATAATTTCAATCAAAGATGAATCTCCTGCAGTTTCCGTTGTCGTCATGCGTGTTAAGTATGAATTTAATGGCGCTCTGATGGAAAAAGAGATTGCATTAAGAATGATATGCAATTCGGAAAGCGGCGGGACGGCAATAAATGGACAGGACAATATAAAATGGAGGTTCATAAATAAATTCATGTATGATCTATATTTCTAAAATACAATATACTAGTAATCTAAACTATCAAAACCTGCAACATGGCACTAAAAAAAATTTCGTTTGATCTGAATGACTATCCCAAATGGAGTGAAATAAATTGGCTCAAGTATGAAACATTAAATTCTGTCGAAGCCGCCGGTAATCTGATTTCCATGCAAAGAGATATTATCGGCAGAGCCCAAAATGATCTGCATGAAAGGATTCAAGCCACCGAGAAGGAAAATGGCAATATGGATGGCGAAATGCTGGAGCAATATGTAGAGCATTTGTATGGGATCGAAGAAAGAATAGCTTCTGACTTGGTTCGAGTGGCAAGCGTTTCTGATGTTTCTATTGTTTTGTCCATTTTTGAAAGCAAGCTAAAAGTGATCTGCGACACAATTATCCGAGATTTCGGGGGACAACTTCCAGCCAGAAGCAACTCCGTAATCGATAAATACTGGAAATTTTTAAGGGAGTTTCTTGGACAGTTTATAGGAAAAGTCGAAAATCCCTATACTTATATTAAAAATACATACGTATTGAGAAATGTACTGGTTCATCAGGATGCAATTGCTGATGAAGGCCAGTTCAACCATATACGCGGATTAAAAAATATAGCAATTGTTGAATTTGAGGGAAACCATTATATTTCAAAAATAGATGCAAAATTTATTGATGACTTGACAAATGGGGTTGTGGCTTTTTTTACTGAAGCCTTTAAATGCCTGCAGCTTAAGACCAATGAACTTTTAGACAAAAAAAGCCTGGCATCTTAATCAACTAATTTAAGATCGCATCAGTTTTAGTTTCATAATGGCATCTGCGACATCCTTATCCGGCTTATGCATAAGGATGACCCCTTCGTATATGACCATAAGGGAGATAACCGTAATTTCAATTATTCTGGCAATCTCTCCACTGATGGTTTTTTGGGCGATATGGGTGTCCATAATGGCGTTGGCGTACATTCCTCCATGCGTGAAGGTGGAAAATCGGGAATATTCGGGGATCATCTGGCTGACGACATTTTTATTAGTATAATTTTTATTTTCCATTTTCTTGTGGAAATGTTTGATTATCTCCTTGAGCCCGAATTGTCTGGTTGCAATTGAAATTTCTCTTTGGTTCTCCTTATCAAACCCCTCCAATTCTGGAAGTTTGGTCGTCAAAAATTCCAAAAAGTCAGTCTTTGCCAAGTTGCCGTTCTGAAGATCTTCCATGTCCAATAAACCTGCCTGTTCCGCTAGAAATTCTGATACCAGATAATGGTTGTAGAAACTTGCCGCAACATCCTCGTTTTTGTCTGATATTGTTTTTTCGAATATGTAAAATGCTTTGAAAAAATGTTCTATCAAAGATCGGTACAGTATGGAGCAGGAATATAAGTTTTCGTTTCTCCCGCTCTCAAGCATTGAATCGAATATTGCAGAAAGGTTTAATGAATATCTTTCCAGTACCTCTCTTGCCGTTGGATACAATACCTCTTTTTTCTGTTTTGCGAAATCATCGATTATCAATTGATAAATCTGAATGAATGAATCGTACGTATCCTTTGATTTTTGAATATCCATAATATTGTTTTAAATGTTGAACAGCTGTTTAATGGTTTGTCCCAGCTGCGATCTTACTTCCATAACATCCTGTTCCGTTTTACCTTCAGTAAGCTGCCTTTTGACAACTGAATGCTCCAGACCGGCAAATTGATGGAAGCCCACTAGAAACAAAGCTGATAATACTTCTTGATTCTGTTTTGAAAGATTGTCCAGGTCTTCTCGGAATTCTTTGGCCTCTATTTTAATTTTTTGGTTTTTATCCGCGGCTGCAAATGATTTCAAAACAGGCTGCTTTATCGGGTATCCATCATAGTGCTTAACGCAGTTTGCAATCCAGTTGATTTTTTCGCTCGCCTGAAAATTATTGATTGTCTTCTTCAAGTCGATATTAAAGCTTTCTTTTAAATAACGTTCAGTATTCTGATATTCGCCCCCGTCAAATAATTCCAGGAAAAATTCGTCCATCAGTGCTGAAATGCTTTTTATATATGTTTCGTACTTGTGAAAAGCACCTACATACCCCAATCTAATTGTTTCATAATAATTTTCTTTTAGTTCGTCAGCATTAATTTTTATCAGATTTTTATGCTTTGAGAATTTCAGTTCCCTGCTGAAATCTTGCGACGATTTTAAAGATGCTGGCAAATAATAATGCACAAATAAATTCTTGAAAGCGTTAAGCTCCATTGAATGTTTGACGATAAAAGTAAAGAATTTATTTCCCATTGGATCGTTTTGGGTCAGTTCAAAATTCTTAATTTTTGAAAATTCGACTGCAAGATTATCAACGAGCTGGTCGATGGAGTTCTGCTTTTTCATTATGTATTTTTCATTTAAAATAAAATGCCTTCGTAGTAAATGGATATTAAATTGCTGTGATGCTATATTACAACAATGTCATCAAAAATCTCCTCCATTGAGTTGTTTTCATTGTACAAATCCACGAGACAGTGCTTGCAGAGCAGGTAGCTGCTTTTCGCGAGCGTATACAAATCGGATTTATGAAGCTGGTTTGTTTTATTGCAGCTTTTGCATTTCACTTTTAATCGGCGGGAAATTTTGTTTGCTGACGAGTTTCCTTTCAAAGAGTTTTCATCGAACTGGTCCAGGATTAGAATTTGCGATATCAGCCTGAAGAATTTTCGCCTTTTATATCGTTTTGCAGTAATCATTTTTTTCTCGAAAAGGTATCTGTCGATCACTTCCGTAGCGTAAAAAAGCACATAAGGCAAAAAATAATAGAAATGGTTCAATTTCGATTCCCACTGGTCATCAAAACCTGAAAATATAAAATTTAAGTTAAGGCTTTCTGTTTTAAAGATGGGATGGCGAGTTGTAACCAAATGTGTGGCTAAATTGCTCATAGCGTAAAATCCCTTATCGCTCTTTTTGTCAAAGCGCACTTCAAAAAGGAGATCCTCATGCAATAGAACGGTCTTGATTTTTTCCAATGACTGTTTAATGAGAGTCTTCTTTTCATCATCTTTTATTTTTCCAGGATCAAACTTTTCAGGATCACTTTCAAATTTTTTTAAAAATTCAGTCTCATCATTAAGGAGCTGTTCAATAATGAGCAGATTTTCTAAAAATGGTTTTCTCACCAGGGAGTAGGCAACGGATAATTTATAGTATTTCGCGCTGTGTAAGGACTGATAAATAAAATGGCAGATATCAGAAGTCAGTGCCATCACGAGATTGCGAGAAACAAGCTCATCTGAAATATGCTTATGGCCATTAATATTGAGCCAATGCAGGATATCCTCTTCATTTTCCTTCGGCCCCTCATTCTCGTTTTTTAGATCAATTTTAAAGTTTAATTTTTTTTGAATTGACTTATCCTTTAAAACCGCGACAAGATCATCATGAAGCCTAACCGCAACGTTGTGCGAAAAATGATATTCTTCCGGAAGATTTGTCTGTTCATATTCTGTTATAAATAGGAGCTCTCTCATGAAATTATTTTGTCACTAAGTTAGATTATTTTTCAATTAAGCAATAATTTTCGCGCAAAAAAAAGCTTTGGATGAAGGAGTTTACGGTAGTCCTTCATCTGTTTTTTTGCGCAGTTTTTGCCAATCTTCAGATTGATGGATTGTAAAGCGGATAAGGCATAAGGAAGACAGCAAAAAAACTCTTATTTTTTGGTGAAATAATCTGGCAATTAATTAGTTTTAGACTCAAATTTTTAACTATGCGCAACGAACTGTCCGAGATTTTAAAGCTTGCGGCTATTGATGAATTTACTACAGTAATTACATCAGAAAATGTGATCCAAGCGAAGGAGCATTTGAATAGAAAACCTGAAACGACTGAGGAGCTGTTCCTTATTGTCTGTTCAATGAATCTAATAAATGCCGCAATAAAAACCAAGAAATTTAAGGAACTTATCAATTATGGGATGCTTAAACCAAAAGTTTCTAAACTTTTACTTGGTATTTTGGAAGATAAGGACAATCATTTTGACGTGCAGTTCTATATCAACTCATCACAGCAATGCGCATACATAGAAATCTGCGGGCTGCAGTTCGGTTTTCATAACATCACCATTTACGATAAATTAAAAGATTATATCAATTCTCCTGAAAATATACCGGTTGAATGGAAGGGTATACGGCTGCAAAAGATTGCAAACGAATTGTTTGGCTATGCGGCAAAAATTAATGAAAAAGCAGGATAACAGATTGCACGGATGCATTGAATATTTTGCACTTTTTTAAAGGCTCCCATTTATGGGGGCTTTTTTTATGGGTTATGGGCAGATTTTTTACAAAGAAATTTTAGGCTTAAGAAATATGTTTTCATTCGAAACGGCCAAAAAGGGCAGCCAAGATAGTGCCGGCCGTATGCTGCATGCGCATAACTGGCTCTGTTTCCGCTCCGCCAGCCCTTCGGGACTTATAGCACTCCGCATCCTATGGCAGGCACTTGATCTGTGCTTTCTTTTTTTCCGTTTTTTCTTTTGAAAACAGTTTTCAGGGAGCAGCGGTATTTGGGAAGAGCAGAAATAGAAGTTTACCCCTAAAGCGATTCGTTATGAAAGCCACAGACAGATTCAAGAGCGTTATTGAGAACCACCTCAATGAGACAGCGCAGAGCGACAGCGTTTTTGCCGAGAGCTTCGGCAAACCCTCCAAGAACTTGGAGAGCTGTCTGAACTACATCTTCGGAGAGGTCAAAAAGACCGGGTGCTGCGCCTTTGACGACCAGGAGATATTTGACATGGCGGTCAGATATTACATTGATGACAGCATCGGACAGCCTGCGCCTGTGCAGTGCAGGGTCGTTGTGAAACAGCCTGTCGAAAATGATTTGTTCAGCAGTCCGCCTGCTGCTGCTCAGAATACAGCTATTGGCGAAATCACGGACGTTGGGCAGGACGCCGAAGTTTTGGAGATAGCAGACGATGCAGCGGACAGTGGCGATGCGCAGGATAAGGCTGTTTCGCAGGATGCGGAAGTTTCTCAAGATGCCGTCATCAGTAAGGAGGGCGACGCTGTGCAAACTGCCACCATAGCAGACGGCTCAACAGACAGTCAGTCAGCCGAATTGCCACTGAATGCGCCAGTTCCAAAAGCAGCTTCAAAAACTAAAAAAACTGCATCCAATACCTTAACCCTTTTTGACCTATGACACCGAAAACCGCTATAGAAAAAGAGATTACGGGACTGAGCGCCACGCTTGCGCCCGTAACGGAAAGGATGCAGCTTTGGGCTGAAAAGAACATTTTCTTGAAATGGGGCGTGCTGTCTAGGGGAAAATTCCACTGTCTGGAATGCATGCACTCGTGGAAGCCTGATGCGCAGAAATCCTCCTGCCAGAAATATATGAACTGCACGGCATGCAGGGGAAGACTCAGAATGCAGCAGTACAATCAGGTTCATTTCAAAGAGATAGAATACTGGGCGGCTCTCAATGTCTGCGCAGGGTATCAGGTGGTGCGCATCATCTGCGCCCACAAGAAGATGAAAAAAAACTGCCTGCCGACCTACTTCTACAAGGAAGTCATGCAGCACTGGATTAATGCCAAAGGGGAGGTGCGCACACTCTCGCTCAGCACGAATGTCTTTTCAAATGCCTACGATGCATGGCAGTACTGCACCGATTTGGAAATCCGTCCGAAAAGTTTCGAGGGCACGCCCAAATACCGCATCAATCCCTACAGGGTGTATCCCACGTCAAAAGCGCATCCGCTCCTTAAGAGGAACGGCTTTACAGGCAGCTTTTACGGGATAGCACCTCAGGCGCTTTTTACCGCCATACTCAAAGATTCACATGCTGAAACCCTGCTCAAGATGGGGCAGACCGAATTTCTGAGCCACTACCTGACCTCGCACTCGCAGCATATCAGGGAAAACTGGCAGGCGGTCAAGACCTGCATCAGGAGCGGCTATAAGGTGGCAGACTTTACGATATGGGAGGACTATATCAGCCTGCTGAGATGGTTCGGAAAGGATTTGAGCCTTGCCGATCTGGTCTGCCCCGAAAATTTGGAGCAGGAGCACGACAGGCTGACGGACAGGAAACGCAGGATACAGAGAAGAAAGCACATCAGGGAACTGCGCGCTGAGATTGAGCAGGCGCAGTCTGTGTACGAGGAGCACAAAAAGCCGTTTTTCGGTTTGGAGTTCGCAAAGGACAATCTTCGCATAAGCGTCATGGAAAGCGTTCGTGATTTCTTGGAGGAGGGCGATACGCTCCGCCACTGCGTATTCGCCAATGAGTACTACAAGAAAAGAAACTCGCTCATACTGTCCGCCAAGTGCGATGACATTGCTGTGGAAACCATCGAGGTGGGGCTTCCGTCCTTGGAAATCATACAGTGCAGGGGAAACAGGAACAGGGAATCCCCGCACCACAGAAAGATTCTGAAATTGCTGAATCAGAACCTGTATCAGATTAAGAATCGCCTGAAAAGCAAAAAAGCAGCAACAGCCGAAACCTAGTTTCGGCTTTTTTTTTGGATTCCGGCGAGCAGACACCAGAAGGCAGGGCATTTCATCAGAAGCTTTTGATCGGTTTTGCAATAGAGAGGTAGGGAAAATGCCGCTGCCATCGAAATCTTTATGCATGCTGAGGCTGGTAAGGCGGTTTGGAAAAGCGCTGTTTTCATTCGAAACGGATAAAAAGGGCAGCCAAGATAGCGGCAGCCGTCTGCTGCATGCGCATAACGGACTGCGATCCCTGCGTCCGCCCTTCGGGACTTATAGCACTCCGCATCCGTTTCCTGCCGCTTGAATCCCGCTTTCTTTTTTTCCGTTTTTTCTTTTGAAAACAGTTTTAGGGCGGAGCGGAACTAAGGGAAGCAGTTGAATCATTCAGTATTAACAGGCAGCACATGCCATTAAAATTCAAGGTTATGGAAATTACGGGAAGAGTTACAGCAGACGCTGCAGTGCGCAAGGCAGGCGAAAAGGAAGTGGTCAATTTCAGTATTGCGGTAAACGACCGCTACAAGCCGAAAGGAAGCACGGAGTACAAAGAGGTTACGGTCTTTATCAACTGCTCGTACTGGCTGAGCGTGAAGACGGCTCAGTACATCAGAAAAGGGGCGGTGGTGCAGGTATCGGGCAGAATCGGAATGCACGTGTACATCAACAATGAGGGAAACCCCGTGGGAAGCTTGGATTTCCACGTGAATGCCTTGAGCATCATCTCATTTGCAAAAAGAGGCACTGAGGCTGACACTGCAGGAAAAGACAGCCCAAGGATAGGGAATGGCAGAACCGCCGAAAGTAAAGGCAAAAGCAAGGCTACTGACGATGTGCCTTTTTAAAGGAATCTATTACAATCTAAAAATCAGAAATCATGGCACATCAGATTCATTTCAATGACGAGACAGGGAGACACAGCTTTTTCAGCGTAAAGGAAAAACCGTGGCACGGACTGGGGCAGATAGTGGAGGACTATCCTACGAGCGCAGAGGCAATCCGACACGCAGGACTGGATTTCGAGGTGGAGAAAAGAAGGCTTTATACGCCTTCTTCCCCCATCGTGACGGAAGACGTTATCCTATCGGGAAAGCTTGAAATTAAGGACTACTGCAGCACGGTTCGCACCGATACCGACACCGTGCTCGGCGTAGTGGGAAAGGATTACCATATCGTGCAGAACAGGGATGCATTTTCGTTCTTTGACAGCATCGTGGGAGGAGACGGCATCCTGTACGAAACAGCGGGGGCGCTCGGAAACGGCGAACGCATCTTTATCACGGCAAAGCTTCCCGATTACATTAAAGTTGGGAAAGATGACCTGATTGAGAAGTATCTTTTCCTGACCACTTCGCACGACGGAAGCGGAAGCATTACTGCCGCCTTTACACCGATACGAATTGTCTGCGCCAATACGCTCAACGCTGCGATGCAGTCCAAAACCAATACGGTGCGCATCCGCCACACCTCCAATGCCAAGGACAGGTTGGAGCAGGCGCACAAGGTAATGGGCATCAGCGACCAGCTTGGGTCAAGCCTTGAGGCGGTCTTCAACTATTGGACAAGAACGAGCATTACAGACAGCGAGGTCAAGAAGTTAATACAGCACGCCATGGCGCCAGGCAAAGAAGTGCTCAAAAAACTGCAGGAGGGAAGAAATGAGGAACTGTCAGCCTGCTTCAACAATATGGTAGACAATGCCTTTGAATATGCGATGAGCCATCCCACGCAGCAGACCTCAACAACCAAGGGAACTGTATTCGGCGCTTACAATGCTGTAACAGGCTATTTTCAGAACGTTAGGAAGTACAAGAATGACGAGGCAAAGCTTTCCTCCATTCTCATGGGCGGAACGGCACAGCTCCGAAGCCAGAGCGCTTTCGACTTATGCCTTGATTTTGCCGTGAAAGGGCTTAGCTCTTATGTGGCACAGAATTGATTCTGTTTATTGCTTTGGAATGCGGGTGGTTTCAGCTGCCTGCAATTCCTTTGTGCAGGTCTGGGGCGCGCTGCAAATCTAGCCGATTTGCAGCGCGTTTTTTTCTTCAGATGCGTTTTGAGCGAAAAATCCCTGATTTAGCAGAATAAATCCCTGATTTTGATATGTTTTATGCGAAAATACTGATTTACATTTGTTTAAGATTTTAATGAGTACAATTATAAATCGTTAAATGATAAAGTAATATGCATATGAACTTAAGGCCATTCACCAGAAGAATAATTATCGATATAATCTGTTTTCTTTACATACTGCTTTTTTTATATGCGGCAGTAAATAAACTGCAGGACTTTGAGAAGTTTCAGGTTCAAATAGGGCAGTCGCCTCTTCTAAGCGTTTACGCTTCATGGATGTCGTGGCTTGTTATTATTATAGAAATTCTGATTGCTATACTTCTTATATTTCTTAAGAGTAGACTGACGGCGTTGTGGGCAGCCTTTAATTTGATGCTGATGTTTACGATATACATCTTTATCATACTGCATTACAGTTCCTATGTTCCATGCTCTTGTGGGGGAATTCTTGAAAAAATGACATGGGAAGTACATTTAGTATTTAATTCTATTTTCGTAGTGTTGGCCGCAATTGCAATTAAGCTATATCAGAAAAATGAAAAACGAACTAAAGTAAAATCTAGTTTTCTAATGGTAGCTTCCATTTTTTCCAGTGTGTTCATAGTTGTTGGATTGTACATCATCTCTGAAAGGTTAATGCATTACAGCAATCCATTTACAAGAAGATATATTAAGACGTCTATTGAGTATGTAGGATCAAAAGATTTAGGATTCAATTCCTATTATATAGCGGGATTCAGTGGTGAAGGCATCTATTTAGGTAATACTACGGCCCCCTTAAGAATAATGCGTATAGATACTGCCTGTAAAATCAGCGAGGATTATAAGATTCAATTTAATGATGCTAATATTCCTTTTCGGGCAGTGCGTATAAGCATTCAGGGCAGATACTTTTATTTGGGAGACGGCACTGTGCCCCGATTGTACAGAGGCAGAATTTCCGAGTGGAAAACTGATACTGAGTTCGCAGGAGTACCTTGGTATTCAACAATTAAACCAATGGACAGTTCCTCTTTCGTTTTCCGAAATAATACAGGAAAAAATGGCTCAAATATAATAGGTGTCTACAATGTCGCAAATAGAAATGAGATAAACTATGCCCCAGATCTGCTCCGAAGTCAACTGGATGGTGTTTTTGACACTGATGGGACATTGCTTTACAATGAGCAGATGGATAGAATAATTTATGTCTATTTCTATCGGAACGAATTTATGTCTTCAGACAGGAATGGTAGACTATTAAGCACAGGCCATACGATAGACACCACTTCAAAAGCCAAAATTAAAGTGGCGACCTTAAAAGAAGGTAAGCAAAAGAAAATGGCGGCGCCTCCGCTTGTCGTGAACGCCCGAATCTGTACGCAGGGAAAATATCTTTTCGTCCAATCTAATGTTCGCGGATTTTATGAAAGCGACAGCATTTGGAAGACGGCAGCAGTTATAGATGTTTATGACCTTAATGATAGCAGTTATGTGTTGAGCTTTCCAATTTTTGGCCTGCATAATGGTGCCTTTAAATCTTTTGCTGTTTCGGATAAGCATTTGTACGCCATATTTGACAAAACCTTGATGGTTTTTAGGCTAAAAGGCGTAATAAAAGGAAAGTAATAAATTGTGTAAAATAATAAAAATAAACTGGCCGGTTTCAGGAATAAGATCGAACACCTGTAGAAAATAGTAGATCATGTTTAATTTAATATTTTTTGTTATGAAAACGAATTTAAAAAACAGCATTCCTTTCGTCGCAGCTGCGGTGCTTGGAGTTTCAGGAGCATTTTTAACAACCTCGATGCAGAGCGCTCCATCAAAGGCTGCACCAAGAATGGGCTACATCAGTGTTAATGCGCCATGCGATACTCCTGTAAAAGAATGTAGTGACGATTCCGATTTTCCAATTTGTACTGCCAATGGTCAGCAGCTGCATGGTGAAAATTTAGGCTGTACAGAAATCCTTTATGAACAATTTTAATTAACTCCGGATTGAGTAAATTGGCAGTACAGTTCAAAATCTGAACTGTACTGCTTTTTCACTCAATTTAAGCTTTCTTTTATCCATGGAGCTTGAACATTGCTCTTTAGATTATAGTCGAACCATTGAAGAATTTTGGCTGACAGATCGATTCGGTTTTGCTGTTTCTGAAGGTCGTGACGTTCTCCTGGATAAAGCAACATTGTGCCAGTTTTTCCTAAGATGCGCAGAGCCATGTAATATTTTACTGTATGATACCAATGCACGTGAAAATCTTCTTTACCACTCCACAGCATTAAAGGCGTTATAATAGAAACTGCATTTGATATGGGCGAGTTTTTATAATAAATATCTGGATCTTCAAAAAAAGTTTTTCCCATCATATAATAATCTTTATTATGGAATTTATATGCTAGAGAGCGGGATGATTCTTCTTCTACGGTCAGATAATCGCTTGGCAAATCTGAAATTGAAGCACCTGACACCGCTGCCGCAAAAATATTTGTCTGGGTAATGATAAAATTGGTTTCGTATCCTCCGAATGAGTGGCCCATTAATCCGGGCGGAATATGCAAAAGCTGCCGAACCTTTCGTGCGGAAGATGAATATTGCGCGTTTCTGGGGCTCCAGCCTAGAGAAGCAGATCGACAGCATCATATTCGGAAAAGAAACGGATACTATTCCTAAAATATTCAACTACGGAAAGACCGGCCTTCCTGATTGGAGAGAAGGTGAAGACAGCACTACAACTAATTTTAAAAACTGAAATAATGGAAAAGAAATTACCGAAAGCAAAAGCAGACAGGAAACGCCAGCTGCTCTTTGCATTGCCCTTGCTCGCGCTTCCGTTTCTGACGGTGCTCTTCTGGGTGTTGGGCGGAGGAAAAGGTTCGGATCAAGCCGCTGCTTCCCAGGTGAAGCCGGGCTTCAACACGCTGCTGCCGAATCCCAGGCTGAAGGAGGATTCTGGTCTGGACAAAATGAGCTACTATGATCAGGCGGCGGCGGACTCCATGAAGATTCTGGAGCAGCAGAAAAAGGATCCCAATTACGATGGACGCCATTCCATCGGCGATACGCTGATGGCGGGTGATGCATTCGAATCCGGGAAGGTATCGTGGAAATCCGGCGGGGCAGGACTCAATATGGGCTCGTTCCGATCAGAAAATGAAACGAAGATGTACCGTAAGCTGGAGGACCTGCAGAAGGCTATCGCCGAACCTCCCAGGATGAACAGCTACGGGCAGGATATGAGCGAGTTCCAATACCAGAAGCCTCCGTACGGGGAATCGGCGGAAATGAAGAATCTGGAACAGCTGATGGCGGCGATGAGCGCTCCTTCGGAACCCGATCCGGAACTGGCGCAGCTCGGGGGGATGCTGGAGAATATCCTTGATATACAGCATCCTGAAAGGGTTCAGGAAAAGATGAGGAAAAGCTCCAAGGAGCGGCAGAAGAAAGTGTTTGCAGTCGGGCGCAGATCCGAAACGGAGCAGTCGACCACGCTGCAGCGTGCATCAAATAATTCGGACCTGAAAGTCAGGAACAGTTTTTATTCTACAGGGGAGGAGGAAGCCCAGCCCGATGCGCAGAATGCGCTGCAGGCCGCAGTGCACGAGACCCAGACGCTGGTGAACGGCTCCATCATAAAGATCAGGCTGACCGATGACGTCTCGCTGAGCGGCGTGATCGTTCCGAGAAACACCTTTGTGTACGGTACGGCCTCGCTCCGGGGTGAACGGCTGGAGATCAAAATCGATGCCGTGCAGCACCGGAATTCAATCTTTCCCGTAGAACTTTCCGTTTACGACCTGGATGGGATCAAGGGAATCTATATACCGGGAACGATCAACAGGGATGTGGCAAAAGCTTCAGCGGACCGCTCGATGCAGGGCATCGGACTTACGGGAATAAGCGATTCCTGGGGAGCGCAGGCTGCGGGAATGGGAGTGGAAGCGGCCAAAACGCTGCTGAGCAAGAAAGTAAAGCTCATCAAGGTGGTGGTGAAGGCGGGCTACCGCGTGCTGCTGTATGATGAGAAACAGAAAAACGAAAATTAGGACGCTTTATGAAAAGGACAGTTAAAATACTATTAGGGATGCTGGCACTGGTTTCGGCATCCTCTTTCGGTCAGTTTGTGACCAGACCCGAGGCCTCGCCGGCCGATTTCAAAAACGTGGAGGTAGGCTTCTACAAGACCACGAGCATCGTTTTTCCCTATCCGGTCAAAAGCGTGGACAAGGGCAGCGAGGAAATACTGGTGCAGAAGGCCAGAGGTGTGGAAAACGTGCTGCTGGTCAAGGCGGCCGTGGAGAATTTCAGGCAGACCAATCTGACGGTGGTGACGGGAGAGGGAAAGCTTTACGGCTTTACGATCAGCTATGACGAAGTCTGTCCGGTGCTGAACCTGCTGGCGGACGGGAGCTACAGCGCTTCGGACGATGTGCTGTTTGATGCCGCGCATGACAACGGCAAGGCGATTGAGAAGTCCGCAGGCGCCGCCCTGCATAAAAAAAGGAAGCTCGGCGGGCTGGCCAGGAACAGATACGATATCAGGCTGCAGGTGAACGGCATCTTCATAAAAGAGGAGATCATGTATTTCAGGATGGTGCTGCGCAATGCGTCCCAGATCGGATACCAGATCGACCAGCTGCGGTTTTTCATCAGGGACCAGGCGAAAGCGGTCCGCACCGCCTCCCAGGAGATTGAGCTGCTGCCGATCTATTCCACGTCATTGGTTTCGGAGATTCCCGAACAGTCCGAAGTGGTCTTTGTGATGGCGCTGCCCAAATTCACCATTCCCGAGAAAAAGCGCCTGGTCATACAGCTGCTGGAAAAGGAGGGCGGTAGGCATCTGGAGCTCGGCATCAGCAACAGCAGCCTCTCGCAGGCCGATATGCTGGACAGGATATAAAAACGAACAACCATAAAAAATAGAAATCATGAATGAGACAAATTTAAAGTATCTGGAGGACCAGATCAAGTATACAGGATTTGGGGAAACCCTGCAGTCTGCATTGAAGGAGAAGATTGAAAAAGGGGAAAAGGAATTCACGCTCCAGCATGAAGCGGAGTTTGGCGGCTCAAAGCTGGTTTCGGACCTGAGCTTCAAGAAGTCGGACCAGACCGACATGTACTTCTTCAACTCCTACAAGGCGAGCCTGTCCAAGGAAGGAACGGAGCACAATCTGGAGCAGATCTTCTACATCGGCAAGGACAACAACTTCACGATGAAGGAAGCCTTCAACCTGCTGGAGGGAAGGGCGGTGAACAAAGACATGGTCAACAGGCAGGGAGAAGGGTACAATTGCTGGTGCAAGCTCGACTTCAAGGATGCGGAGTCCAACGGCAACTTCAAGATGACCCATTACCACCAGAATTACGGATACAGCCTGGAAGCTGCGCTGGAAAAGCATTCCATCAAGGAGCTCCAGACCCCGCAGCATAAGGAAGACCTGATGAATTCCCTTAAGAAGGGCAACATACAGTCGGTGACGGTAGTGGTCAACGGAGAGGAGAGCAAGCGCTTTGTGGAGGCCAATCCCCAGTTCAAGACAGTCAAGATGTACGATTCGGACATGCAGCGCATCAATGACAGGGAAAGCAAGGAGGCGAAGAAAAGCGAGTCGGAATCCCAGAGCGAATCCAAAAAGGCGAAGAAGGGACAGGAAAATGATCCCGAATCGGAAGAGAGCGGGGGGAAGAAGAAGCAGTCGCGCAGACAGGGGGCATCCATCTGATGCCGTGAACCGCTAAAGAATTCGGATCATGGAACAGTTTTCAAACAGGGTGGAGCAGGAACTGGTGCGTTTCAGGACAAGAGAGGAAAAGCTCGCCGCACTGTTCCCCAGTGATACAGGCGGGCAGGACGGGATCCGGGCTGAAAAAAACAAGTTTTACGGACAGCTCCTGCTGAAGTATAGGGATACCAGAAACGCGGACGAGCTTTTTCTGCTGCAGCGGGTGAAATCGGAGAAGGCCATTATGGAGAAGGAGCTGCATCCCAACAGGCTGTGGCGCTTCTTGGCGAGAATATTCAGTTCCGTCCCAAAAGAAAGATCCGGCGTGCAGCGGTACCGCAGGGAACTGCTTGACAACCGTTCGTTGCTTGTCGATGCGGTTTCGGCATCCGGATTCCATGTTGCTGCGGACAGGATGCAGCAGCATCTGGCGGCCCAGAAAGACAGTTTCAGCCTTCCCGTATCACATTATGTCACCGAAAAGGAACGGATGGAGCATCAGCTGGTCTTCAGCAGGGACGGTTCAGGAGATTATGTATTCGAGGGTTTCAAGGCGTCGCTGCACAATGAAGCGGAGGCGGGCAGCGTACGGGAGCATTTCTTTAAAGCGGACGGGACTGTTTTTACTTCTTCTGAGGCCTACCAGCTGCTTGCCGGAAGGGCGGTACAGAAAGACGGAATCTGGATGCAGTTTGATCTGAACGACCGGAGTGCCGCTGGCTGCTTCCGTATGAAAGAGTTCCATCAGAACTATGGATTCGACCTGAAAAAAGCAGTGGAGTGTCTGCCTTTGAAGGACAGTAGTGCGGAGGGCATCGAGGACCTGGTGAAGGTTCTGAAGCAGGGCGGCAGTCCTATGGCATCATTTGAAGTGAAAGGGAAGGAATACCGGTTTTCGATCGAGGCCAGCCCCCAGTTCAAAAGGGTGGTCCTCTATGACGAGCATTCAAAGAAGGTCAGCCTTACCGCGCTGCGGGGGACAAGCCAGCAGAAGAGACCGGCAAAGGCGGCTACAGTCCAAAGCATGAAGGGAAAAAATAAAAAGGCGGTGAAGATCCGCTGAAATGACATTGTATGGACAGCCTTAAACCCCTAACGGATTTCTATTCGGCTATCGAAAAGGATTTTCGGATCGGCCCCGCGCATATTGCCCTTTATGCCGCGCTGCTCTGTTTCCGGGCCGCTAGGGGTTTTCCCAATCCCATTGAAATTTTCAGGGCGGAGCTCTCGCATGCGGCCAAGATTTCCAGCAAAGAATGCTATCACAAATGCCTGCGGGAGTTGCACGAGTACGGCTATCTGCGCTACGAGCCTTCCTTCAAGAAGACCAGGGGCAGCAGGATCTATTTTTTTGATTTTGAACTACGAAACCTTATCAAGCAATGAAACCATTTACCATAGAGAACCTTCCCGATCTGATGGGAGCGCTCATCATGCGTATGGAGAATATCGAGCGGATGGTCAGGGAAATACAGCGAAGCCAGAAGCCGGAGGAACCCGAACAGGAATTCCTTACGGTTCTCGAGGCCTCCAAGCTGGTCAACCTTGCCGTTCCTACCATCTACTCCAAAGTGTGCAGAAACGAGATTCCCGTAAACAAGCAGGGAAAAAAGCTGTATTTCGTAAAATCGGAGCTTTTGGAATGGATCAGATCCGGAAAGGTGAAGACGGTTGCCGAGATCCACCGGGAGGTGGACAGCAGACTCGGCAGAAGGAACGGATTTTGAAAAAGCCTGCAGGTTCGCTGCAGGCTTTCCGTTTTGTGCCCTATATGTACCTCGTTTGGTTTAAGAGCCTGCGGATGCTGCCCTGCGACTTTCGGGCTCTGGTATTTGTGACTTAAATTTTTGTTGATGGGGAAAGTGGAATCACTACAAATTTTTCTCATCCCGAATTTATACAACATTCTATTTTTTTTGGGATACCGCGCCACGATTCGGCCATGATCTTTTACACTTCCTCCAGTGACCCGTTGCTAGCACAGCTAGTTTGTTTTAAAAATTTTAAAATCCAGGGAGAGATTAGAAGATCTTACATTTCATTAAAATCAATTTCAATGATTCTGCCTTCAGCCGCGCTAGCGTGTGGCGCATCCATAACAAGCACGTTTTTAAACCCCTCAAATCCAGATACCAGATTTGGACCGTTATGGTGGAAAGTCTGGTAAACCGCTTAAAAATAATTTGCCTCACATTTTTGCGGTAAAAATAGTATCAAGACTTTAATTAGTGATGTTTTTTTTGTAAACATGAAAGCCTGATCTGTCTATAATCATGCCGTTAATTTGCATCTCACTTGGTTCTAAAAATATGTATCTGTCAAGATCTTTCCACAAAGGATCTTTCTTATAGTATGAACTCATCCATCTTCCAGAAAAGAAATTCATAAAATGGAGGTAAATATATTTCTGATTATGATCTGCTTCGTTTGATAGCTCTCCATTTCGCCAATGCCAAACTTGAGGATGAAAAAAATCACCTGATTTCCATGGATTGGGGGTAAAAGGTGTAGTAAATTGTTCTACAAGAAATAAATTTCGTCTATACTTTTTGTCTAATGGATTAAAAATGTCGTATAAAAAATTATATTTAGGATTAATTTCAGATGGATATTGGAAAACTTTTATAAATGAATCCTCATCAAATCTTTGGCATTTTGGATTTTCAATTATATTTTGCCATCCTTTGTATCTTTTAAATGCCCTTCTCATCCATTTTACATTTTTAAATATTGCTAAATGCCCAGATATGCACCAATTATGAGAACTAATTACATTGTTTAATAAAACTCGAGGAGTATAAAAACTTCGTATATTTCCGTAGATAACATCGATATCCCCATAACCATAAAAATCAAAACCTATTATCTCTTCTTCATGAATTAACCCGTACATAGGTTTTAAATCACATAATTTATAATTGTCTGATAAATTTAGATTTATATTAAGTTTCTTATTGACTTTTTGGATATAATCTTCTTTGCTAATAGATTTAAAGCTTACATTATCGATTTTAAATTCGTCAAAATTACAATCTGTGTGGAATAGCCAATTTATTGTAGAATTTGTTTTGCAAGACTCTAAAAAAAGGGAGAACCACTTAGGCCATTCTCCAAAATAATCTATAATTATAATAATTGATTTATCTTTTAATTTTTCGTTCTTCAAATTGATTCGATTTTAGTTAAGGCTTTTAGGCAAGTTTTTTTATAGTAATTTTTTTTAACTTAAAGGCTAAGATCTCGCTCAAGGCTTCTAAAATTTTTCCAAAACCTTTTTTTTGTTCCTCTAAAGGTGCGGATAAATTTAAAGGATCAAGATTTCTATAATAGTTCCAAAGTTCTACATAAGGTATTTTGGCTAAGTCTTCATTATTTTCTCGCCACACTCCCGCCCAGTGCATTAGAAAAATAGGCCTTTTGTGGGGATCTTTGAATTTGCCTCCTCTCACTATTCCTCCCGGCAGCCCTGCCCAACATTCTAATTTAATATCTTTGGTTATTGTGCCTCCCCACATAAAAAAGACAAATAAACTTCCATAATTATAGCCTGACGTCACAATCAGATAATTAAGAAAGGGTTGCTCCATACATAGTAATTCCATATCATCTTTAAGTATCAGGGCTTCTTCAACTTTTTCTAATATCCAGCTCATTGGCAAGATATTTTTTGAACTTGCAATAAAACCTGTATTTGTTGCATATTCAATTTGTGCTATATTTAATTTACTATGAGTATATATAGAATCTTTCCATACCCACCGCCTAATTTCTGGCATATTTGAATGGGATGTAAATATTTTGCAATGAGACAAATTTTCCCATACAAAAGAGAGGCTGTCCAAGACAATTGTATCTATATCTATATATATGAATTGTTCAAATTCTCCTTCCCATGCAACCAGTTTTCTATATGCGCCAACAACATTTCCATGAAATTTTATGCTGATGTCATCACAGCTTTTTAATAATTCTTCATTAGTGAATATACTAAAGTCATAAATATTTTTCATCGCCTCAATCTGATCAAATTCATTGTTGTACGGGATAAGGCAGAGTGAAAGATCTTTATTGTATGTCCGAAAACTATTTAAAAAAGCAGTTGTCATTTCGAACACTTTATTATTAGCTAAAAAATACACTCCTTTACTTTTTGTATGTATATTCATGATAATTTAAATGATGTTTTATAACATTGGTTTACTTACAATAGTAATGAGATATTTAAAATTCGTATAAATATTCTTTCTATTTTAACTTTTTTTTAACAATATCGCATATTGAGCTAAACTTTTTTTTAATCATTTTTACAAAAAATATCCTTACTTTTTTTGGTTTGATAATTTTAGATTAACTATATAAAACCGGCAGGATTTTCTGCATGCATGCCACGTTTGAGAGTTTATTATTCTTTAGTGTAGTGAAATTTCAAATTTATTTATATGAAAAAAATAATTAGTTTTCAGTTTCGAAGAGATCATGTTCCTACTCGCATATGGTTATTGCATTAGACATTGAGAAAAATAGTCGTTTATTGCCTGAAAGATCATGAAGATCAAACGTAAGTCAACAGAGTATATTAAAATCAGCTTAAGTTTAAAATTAAAGAAATTTATGCAAAAAATTGTCTTAATTAATTGCTTCTATGGAGAGTTTCCTTGGTATTTCAAATTTTTTATAAAAACCTGCTATACCAATCCTACAATAAATTTTCTTATTTTCTCCGATAATAATTACATTGGTGATTTGCCTGAAAATGTTAAAATAATTTCATTTAGTCTGGAAGATTTTAATGAATTGGCTTCAAAAAAATTAAACCTCAAAGTAGCTGTAACTGCACCGTATAAATTATGTGATTTTAAGCCAGCCTATGGCATTATATTTTCTGATTATATTTTTGATTATGATTTTTGGGGAATGTGCGATCTTGATATTATTTTAGGGAGAGTAAGAGAGTTTATGACTGACGAAATACTTGACGAGTATGATGTAATAAGCACTCGGCACGATTTTCTGACGGGATGGTTTATGCTTTTTAGAAATAGTAAGCAGATTAATGAATTATTTTTAAAAAGTGATGATCACAGAAAAGTGTTTACCACTGAAACCCATTATTGTTTTGATGAATGTAATTTTAAACATTTGGAGCTTGAGGATCAACAGGTCAGCATTTTAGAGCTACCTTGTGAGATTGATAGTATGGAGCATGTGGTTCAGAGAGAATCAAGCAAGGGAAATATAAAAGTTTTTTACGACTTGGTAATGGTGGACGGCCATTGCGGCAAAATTAAATGGAATAATGGCGTATTGACATATGATAATAATTTTGAAATTCTATTGTATCACTTAATCCGTTATAAAGCCAATTCCTATTCAAAAAAAGCGATCTGGGAAAACATACCAAATTTGTTTTATATAGATAAATATGTTTTTAGAAACAAGAATATCTTTTCCATCTCTGGTTTATGGCAATATTTGTATTATAATAAGCTTAAACTTTTATTCTCAAAAAATATGAATTTAAGTAAATTTTACATTTCAAATATTTTTCGAAAAAATACACCGATTATTTTTCAGAATGGCGTATATAAAAACCAACAAGGTTCGGATTGCATTTGGCTAAAGGAAAATAAACTTTCTTTTTACAAACCGAAAGACATATATAATTCTTTAATTATGTCGAAATTCAGTAATAATATTTATTACATGAAAAATTACAAATGGCTGCAGTGCAAGTATTTTTCTTTAAATAATAATGAGGCTTCAATAATAGAAATTGTACAAAGAGACGGAAGTATAAGCAGTTACAAACTAAAAAGTATAAATATAAATGATTAGCTCACCCTCTATTGCCATCCTTACCTGTTGGTATGGAGAATACCCTTGGTATTTTCCTTATTTTATAAAATCTTGTCAATATAATCCAACTATAGATTTTATTATTTTAACCGATAACACCACTGTAATTCCCAATAAGCCTGAAAATCTCAAAATAATATATAAAACATTGGAAGAGTTTAAAATCAATGCCTCTGCCAAGCTAGGTTTTAAGGTAACCGTAGACACACCCTATAAACTATGTGATTTTAAACCTGCCTACGGTTTTTTATTTCCAGAGATTATTGCTCCTTACAGCTTTTGGGGACACGGAGATATTGATATGGTGTACGGGAATGTTCGCGGTTTTATGACTGATGAAATTTTAGAAAGTCATGATGTTTTGACAAGTCGTGAAGATATTACGATGGGGACATTTTGTTTGTACCGAAATACGGACCAGATGAATAAACTCTTTATGACGAGCCGTGATTATGAATTCGTATTTACCCATCCTGAGCATTTCTGCTTTGATGAATGCAATTTTTTATTTCGTGAATTAGCTTTTGGCCATTCTATTTTAGATTATCCCAAAAACATTCAAAGTATGACTTATTTGGTAGTAAAGGGAAGCAAAGAAGGCGATTTCAGGGCATTTTTCGATCGCATTATGATACAGGGAATGTCTAATAGAATCCGATGGGATAATGGATTGGTTATATTCAATAATCGATATGAATGTATGTTCTATGATCTAATTGATTATAAAGTCAAATGTAAAAATAAACGTTTAAATTGGTCTGTTCCTGACGTCTTTTATTTTAACAGAAAAGGGATAAATAAAAATAGCATTACTAAACTGCTTTTCGTAAAAGCTGCAGCAAGATTGAAACGATTAATGGGTAAAAGTATTCGAGATTAAAACAAAAAGAATTGGGAAAATTTTCGAACTTGAAGCAAGCGGATCAAAAAGACTGTGGGCCTACATGCTTAAAAATAATAGCTAAACATTACGGAAAAACGATCCCTATTCAGGAGTTACGAGATAATAGCGAAACAACTCGTGAGGGAAGTAACTTGCTTTTTTTGAGCGATGCGGCGGAAAAAATTGGTTTCAGCGCCTTAGGAATAAAGACGACAGTAAAAGGATTGGATGAAGTACCATTACCTTGCATTTTGCATTGGAATAAAAATCATTATGTAGTGTTGTACAAAATTAGAAAAGAAGCATACTATATTTCAGATCCTGCTTTTGGTTTACTTGAATATGGCAAAAAGGATTTTACTAAGTGCTGGATAGGAAATAATGCTAATGAATCCACACAGGAAGGAATCGCCCTGTTAATTGAACCTACCCCAAAATTTTTCCAATCAAAGTTTGATAAAGAAGATGCGGATGGTTTGGATTTCGGGGTTTTGTCCCAATATGCATGGCGGTATAAGTCGTTTTTGATTCAATTGAGCATTGGGTTATTTGCGAGCAGTTTATTGCAGCTAATCTTTCCATTTCTGACGCAAAGTATTGTCGACGTTGGGATTCAAAACCAAAATATTCATTTTATTTATCTCATTCTTTTTGCTCAACTTTTTCTTTTTGCGGGAAGAACTGGTTTAGAATTTATAAGGAGTTGGATATTACTGCACCTTTCAACCCGAATAAATATCTCATTAATCTCAGATTTCTTTATTAAATTGATGAATCTGCCGATTTCATTTTTTGATGTTCGTATGACAGGTGACATTATGCAGCGTATTAATGATCATCATAGAATTGAAGGAATTCTTACAAACTCTTCATTGAATGTTTTGTTTTCAGGAGTCAATATGATTGTTATGGCAGGCGTCTTGGCATATTTTAATATTCAGATTTTTTTTGTTTTTTTTGCGGGGAGCACTATATATTTTGGCTGGATAGTCTTGTTCCTAAAACGAAGGGAAGTTCTCGATTATACGCGTTTTGCAGAAGTCTCACAGGAACAAAGCAAAGTTATGGAACTTATCCATGGAATGCAGGAAATTAAACTCCACAACGCTGAAAAACAAAAACGCTGGGGCTGGGAGTATATACAAGCAAGACTTTTTAGTGTTTCAATTAAAGGATTGGCCTTAGAACAAACACAAAACATTGGCTCTTCGGTAATCAATGAAATAAAAAATATTTTCATTATTTTTTTATCTGCAAAACTGGTAATAGACGGTTCAATTACACTCGGAATGATGTTGGCGATAAATTCTATAGTTGGAAGTTTAAATGGACCTATTTTGCAACTTATCGAGTTTGTTAGAGAAATTCAGGACGCCAAAATATCGCTGGCCAGATTATCTGAAATTCACGATAAAGAAGACGAAGTCCAACAAGAAGTTTATCAAACAAATGATGTTCCCTTTGATAAAAATATTAATATAAATAAAATCTCGTATAGGTATTTAGGTTCTGATGTTCCTGTACTTGAGAATTTAAGTCTAATAATTCCGGCCAATAAAGTAACGGCAATCGTTGGCGCCAGTGGAAGCGGAAAAACGACACTGCTGAAATTATTGCTTAAATTCTATGAACCAAATAGCGGTGAAATTTATATTGGAAATACCAAACTGGCGAATATCTCACAAAAAGCATGGCGATCCACTATTGGCGCTGTCATGCAGGAAGGTTTTATTTTTAGCGATACGATTGCCAATAATATAGCGATAGGCGTCGATAAAGTAGATAGACAACGTTTACTGTATGCAATTGAAGTTGCCAATATACAAGATTATGTAAGGGGGCTGCCGTTGGGGGTTAATACAAAAATTGGTTCAGAAGGAACAGGAATGAGCTCAGGACAGAAACAGAGATTACTAATTGCAAGGGCAGTATATAAAAACCCTGAGATATTGTTTTTTGACGAAGCTACTTCGGCTTTAGATGCTAATAATGAAAAAGAAATTATGCGTAAACTGGATGTGTTCTTCAAAGATAAAACTGTTGTTGTAATTGCGCACCGTTTGAGTACTGTCATGAATGCAGACCAAATTGTCGTTTTGGATAAGGGAAAAATTATCGAAATTGGAACTCATTCGGCTTTAGTGGATCAGAAAGGTAATTATTTTGAACTGGTCAAAAATCAATTGCAGTTAGGGAATTAATTATGGCTAATTATATATTTGAAGATGAAATGTAAAAGTCCAGAGGATTTTTGTATAAATCCCGCATTGGACGATTCGATGGAGCTCGGTTTTGATATTTAACATGATTTTATGCTCTTTTTTGTCTGGTGGTTTACAAAATACCCCGATATCATAAAGGCTAAAAATGAGCGCAAGTGCTGAGATTGTAGCTGAAGATTTACGGTTGCTCGAAAGAATTTTATTTCGGATTAAAAGTAGTTTTAAACAGCTGTAAATAAGATCTCGATGTAATTGAACCTGTATCTAGATATTTGCCATAAATTTTATCTACGTTAAATTTTTCTTTCGCAGATAGATTATAATGTAAGTTAAGCATTTAATATTTGCTAGGCTCTAAATCCCTAGCTTATGAATCGTGCAAAGAATGAGAGTGACAAAAGAGTTCAAATGATTTTATTTATATCTTAATCAACGAAGAATGAATTTTGTGGTATTAGTAAGGGTTTATAGCACTTGTCTAAATCTTTTGATTGCTCTGTTAAGCCTTTTAAGATGACTCTTTGAGTATTGCCCAAATTAGAATATTTTAAATTGATTTGAAAAAAAATATAGCTAGATAATTTACATTTTTTTATTTGAGAAAAGTTATTAAACTAACTTTTCGAGTAATAAAATTTCAGATCGTCATGGATCTTTATTAAAATCTTTTTATTTATAAGCATTGCTGGATAAAATTCAATATTTTTTGTTATTTTTATATTTATGATACATAATAATTAGCATTTAACTATGAAAAACCTATATCTTGTTTTTATGATATTAGTAGCTATGTCTATAAATGCACAAAGCAAATCTAATCAAAATAGAGTGAAAGAGACTGAGCTAGAAAAAATAGAGGCCGAGAAAAAATGGCAAGCAGCTCAAGAAGCAAATTCCAAGCCAAGAATTGAAAATTCTGCAAAAAGGACAGGGGAAGAGAAAGGGAGACTCGCTAAAGAAAAAACGGATGCTGGGATAAAAGGTGATGAACAATCTAATTTAGAAGTAAAAAAAAGCAAAAGCACCAACAAGAAAAGAAATCAAAATGGTAAAATTACTAATTGATTTACGGGCTAATATCAAGTATTGCTTTAAAGATTTATTAATCAGTAGCAACTTTATAAAATTTCAAAATGAAAGTTCATTATGGCAATAAAGTTTGCGGACGGTCAATGTTTTTTGCTTGTTTAGAGAATGTTTTTTTGCCAGTTAACAATGATGTTCATTGGTAAAGGAAACATTGTTATGCCATAAGTTTGTGCATATAACTATGAGTCGAATTCAAACTGTAATTTTGCTGTATAAGAATTTGCAATGCAGAATTAATGGTAAAATTTACAGTGTGGCCTAGCTTTAAGTTTGGATATCACAGTAGAGAAAATTTTTGAGAGAGCTAGCTCTTCGCAGACCCTATTGTAGCTATAGCTAATAAAGGATAAAATGTTTTGTGTAGTAAAATTCCCGTAAATAATAATTACTGTTATTGCAACTATTATAATATTAATGGTTATCTTGACTAGATGTTTATATATGTTGATTATCAGAAAATATGTCGGAATTTTAAAAACATGGATTTTAATAGGAATTAAATGTAGGCCTCTGAATTCTAGCACTGGCTAGTTAAGGCCTTTGTTAAAATATAAAAAAAATCAAACATTCAGGAGGTATAGAGCTACATTGCCGAATCTATTATCACGACTATTTTTTTCGAGGTCGACGCAGATTTAGAACTTCAACACAAATGTAACCGAAGATAAATAATCAATGATTTTTGATGTAAAGATATTTAACTTGACACCTGTGTGCAACATTTCTTGATCAGTACATTTTCCGAGAATAAAGAATATGGTCTTTTATAGAAATAATAAGATTATTTCTATATAAATTAAAAAATTAATAATACTTTAATTATTTTTTTTTAATATTGGCGAATAATAATTTTTTTTAAAAAAAGTATATGGACGAAAATTTCTCATCTCTTTTTCACTATCTGAAACATGAAAATATAAGTATAGATCATGATGAGTTTGAATTTCAAGCACAATCGCATCCAAATTACCCTAGCATATTGTCAATAGTTGACACTTTAAGTTTTTTCAATATAAATAATGGTGCAATTTCCGTAGAGAAATCAGAAATTGAGTTGCTGCCTGATCATTTTCTAGCGTTGCTAGACGTTTCAAGTAAACCGCAATTTTATTTTATTGAAAGAAAAGGAGAAGCTTACTTTTACGTTAAAGATAAGAAGGAAATTTCAAAAAAAAATCTTGAATTAGACTGGCAAAATACAGTTATATTAATTGAAAAAGCAGAAGTCGACACCAATGCTTTTAGAGATGAGAATAGTAATGCGTCATGGATGTTGCCTGCTTTCTCTTCAATACTATTTTTTTCTATCATTGCACTTTTTCAAATATCTTTAGCAGTTAAACTTTTTTTTGCTTTGCCCATTTTTGGTATTTTATGCTCACTAGCAGCATTAAAAGATCTATTTGGCACCAAAAGCGAGTTACTTGACAAATTTTGCAAATTAGCCTCAAATTCGAGTTGTTCGGCCGTTATAGAATCCAGAAGGTGGAAAATTTTTGAAATACTAAATTTCAGCGACTTGAGCATAGTTTTTTTTAGCGCCCAGTTTTTTTTATTCTTTTTATATTTCCTTAGTTTAGATGTGGATGTATTTTTTTATTTTAATAAAATACTGATTTTTTGTTCTTTGCCACTAATAACTGCCTCAATTTATTATCAAAAATTCGTCGAGAAAAAGTGGTGTCCAATTTGTTTGTCTATTATTTTAATTATTCTTTTAGAATTGATCTACATTAACGTTTTTTTTGAAGTTAATGCCGTTTTCTCTGTGGTTAATTTATCTATTTTCGGGTTTGTGATCACTGCAGTGTCGCTCGCCTGGTTTCAAGTTAAAAAAACATTAACTAGACAAAAACAACTGAAAGACCGCGAGATTACCAACAATCGATTTATGAGAAATTATCAAATTTTTAAAAATAATTTACTGTCAATGGATCGAATTGAATTAGTTAATAGCCCAATTATCCTGGGAAATAAAGAAAGTCACATTGAGATTACGGTAATAACAAGTCCATTTTGCAGCTATTGTAAAGAAGCTCACGGCATTTTGGAAAAAATATTATATAGAAACAGCAATGAGGTAAAGATTAAAATTCTGATGAATGTAAATTTTGAAAAAATAGATAATGAAAAAAAGGCCTTCTTTCGAATATTAATGGCTATTTATCTGCAAAATGGACAAGAAGCTTTTTTATCCGCATTTCACGATTGGTTTGAAAATAAAAATCTTCAAAAATGGATAGAAAAAAACGACTTGGCATATAATGAGGCAGAAGTAGATGAGGTATATGACTTGCAAAATCAATGGTGTGTCAAAAATGATGTGAATTTCACTCCTGCTTTGTATGTTAATGAGTATTCTTACCCAACAGCATATGAAAGAGAATCTCTGTTGTTTTTTGTAAATGATTTAGTAGATGATGATTATTTTATGGAATTAGAAAAAAACTATATGTCTTAAAATAGTAGTGCATGACAGCTAAATCGTATATTTTACTTGATATAAATATGTCATATGGCATGGGATATTTCGTGAGAATAAAATTAAAATAGCAGGTATGTTAATGAAAAAAACAATCAATATTTTTTTTAACATAATTTGTGAATAATATTAAATTGAAGAGTGAAATCAAGGTAATTTGCAATCCTATTCCATTAAGCGAAAATTTATTATCGTATAAATAAATAGCAATAAAGGGAAGGGATATTAAAAATGATATTGCAATGTTTTCAGGTTTTCTAGAAGAGTATGATATGCAAAAAGGAAGTCGTTACCCAATGAAAATTCAAAGAAACCAATACCAAACGGAATGAATTGTCTAAAAAAAAGTACAGAATTTTAAAACTAATTTGAAAAGTTATTTAATTTTTAACTATTCTAAATTTATCTATTATAAAGGTAAAGTAATATTATGCAATTTATAGTTTTAAATTTTCTTTTAAAAAATACTCTAAATCATTTGGACTTATATTCTTCTTTATAATTTTTCCATTTTTATCTAATAGAAAATTAGTCGGAAAAGATAATATTTTTTCTTTTGAAGCTAGAATGGCATTCTCGTCAAGATAATTTTTCCAAGGGATTTCTTTCTCAATAATTCTTTTTTTCCAAATATCAATATTTATCGTTTTATCGGTTGACACTCCAATGATATTGAAACCTCTTACATTATAAGTATTGTAAATAGCTATTAATGACGGCATTTGCTCTAAACACGGACGGCATCTGCTAAACCAAAAATCAATTAATGTAAATTTTGCGTCCGGAATTTTCAAAATATCATCTTTTAATTCCGAAGTTTTCAATGACAGTTTCGGAAATTTGCCATTTTCCTTAATAGTTATAGCTTGAAATTCGGCGTTTAATATCAGCCATAATTTCTCGCTTTTTATTTTTTTTGAAAAAGAGTTTAACATTTCTTCATAAAAGCTGGAATATCCATTCTCATTAAATCGCATTATCAAATACCATAAGGCAACATATGAGTCGTTTTTACTTTTAATGTAATTTGCAAGTTTTGAATCAAATTCGTTCCCATTTTCAAAAATATAATTGTCAATATTAGTAGAACTACTTTTATTAAGGATATAGGGTACAAACGTTTCTATATATTCAGACGATGATTCTCCTGTTACTTCGCAATTTTTCTCTTTAGCAACTATTTCTGAGGTAGAATTGTCTATAAAAATAGGTTCTCCATAAAATAGGATATCTTTTGCTTCGCTTTTCCAAGACAAAAAATACATCTGAGGGTAAGATGAAAAATAGGCAATCTTAAATTTATTGTTTACAATATTTGATGTTATTACTGGGGCTTCGTAATATTTTACACTAAGTACGCCATTAACCAATGAAATAGTGTCTTTTTCTTTTGCAGGTAATGTTTTACCGTAAATTATTTTTTTCTGAGAAAAAATATGATTTGCAGTAAGCAAAATTATAGTGAAGCTTACAAATTTAAGATTAAATGTCATACACATTAGTAAAAAATATAAAAAAAAATCTAGAGTTTAGAAGTTGCTAAACTCTAGAATGGTTTAGTATCTTAGGCGATGCAGCAAGTAGTACAAGCATATTTCCACCCTGCAGTTGTTGCTATTCTCTCATAGCAGCCAGTACCACAACCTGAATATGATAAGCAAGTTTCTACGCCGCCGCCGCCGCCGCCATTATAACCGCCCATAACAGTTTTCAATTCTTTTCTTGACATAATTGTTGCACTTTTCAGACTAAGTTTTTTCATTTTTTTTGGTTTTTTAGTTAATAAAATTATTTGTTGAAAAATTTTCCATTTTTTTAATTTAGTGCATTTTTACGTAGTACTATTATTAATAAAATTGAAGTTTTCTTTTTCAAAAATAGTATTATTATTGAAATAAAAAAAAGATTTTTCTTATTTTTATTATGCTAAACAATTTTAAAAGAGATTATTAAAATTTGTTTCTTATTTGTGCCTCGACTTAACTTAGCCATTATAAAATAAGGAAAGCTAACTTCTGCAGACGTAATTCTGAAGTCTTTCCCTCCTGTGGCTTATCTGTACCTCGTTTTGTTTCGGCGCCCGTAGATGCTCATTTGCCAATTTATGGGAACATTTCTAGTTGATATTGCTTTAAGTGGATTAATTTTAAATGGATTGGTAGTTGATTCAAATTGCCCTCTCCAATTTGGAGGTGAAGTTTTGCGGAGAGATTCATGGAACGGGGCTGAATTAAAGGAGGGATGATGAAAATGTTCTAAATGGATGTTATCCTATGCAGGTATTTTTTGCCTGTCTGCACATTGTTTTTTATCTTCAAACAGCTGTCTTAAGAAAAATATCTGTAACGATTGGTAGAGGGATTGCTGAAAGGGCTGGAGCGCCAAATAGGCAGGTTGGTTTGATTTCTTAAGGCTTGTTTTTATAAAGGGACAGGAAACATCTTCTAGTCCGAGCGGCCAATCTGACGGCGATATTCTCCGGGAGTAAGGCCTAGAATCTGTTTGAAGATTTTCGAGAAGTGCGGCAGGCTTGAAAAACCGGTATTCAGGGCAATTTCCAAAAAGGTTTTATCCGATGTGGCAATAAGATACTGCGCGCGTTCGATTTTCTTTTCATGTATATAATTTAAAGGCCTTTGTCCGGTGTGGATCAGAAACTGTTTGGAAAAATAGTCCTGATTCTGATTCACTCTTCGAGCGAGTTCTGATACGGTGATATTTTCACCCAGGCGGATCTGCACATAACTCATTGTGTCAAGAATTTTGGAAGGAATAGCCTGTGTGTGTGGGGCGCTGTACTCTTCCCTGGCCAGGAACCTGGAAACCAGAAAAAAAATTATGCCCTGATTTTCCAGTTTGAGAGCTGTTTTTGCCGCATTATTCAATGCCTTGTATTCCTTGTAATAAACTTCCCTTTCGTATACCTCGGGGTTGTCGGACCTGTTGATTCCTCTTCCCGGATTGCTATGCAGCATTTTTTTGATCAGAGCGATTTCAATTTCGGATGCAGTGAGTTTCATCACCCGCCTGTTGCTGTGGAATAAGGATATTCCATTGGAAGACTCTTCAAAGAACTGGATGAAGAACTGGCTTAGATATTCCTTGCAGCTCAGATTGCAGACCGTAAAACTCGGAATAAGGTAAAGACATCCGGGTTCTAGGAGTATCCGGCGGTAATTGTCGGTGATAAAACCGCTGCCCTCATCGATATAGTACAAACGGTAATAGGGACTGATGACATTCGGATAATTCCATTTGTGATCGAGTTTTACATGATCGATATGAAGCAGGGAAAAAGAATATTTAGAGGACATTTTGGACTGTTTAATTTTTGATACCGTTTTTTGATAAAACAAAGACGTTTTTAAATAAAGGATTCTATTTTAGGAAAGTTACATTTGTGTATGTTTTTATCATAAAATATAATTAATATTCAAATTTATTGATAAAATAAAAACAAGAACAAAAAAAATACAACTATTATGCTTATGCTTTTGGATTGATTGTAAAAAACTACAGGTCGGAAATGTATAAGCTTTTAAAATGATGCAAAGATGGATAGAAGAAATGCTTTAAAGTTGGGGATGTCGGCCTTGGCGGGGCTTTATTTGTCACCGTTGCTGGGAAAGGCAAAAATGCTTGACGTGGACTTGTCCGGTTTTGAAGGGCCTTTCAAGCCTACATGGGATTCCCTGGAGAAATATCAGGTGCCTGACTGGTTCAGGGACGCCAAATTTGGCATGTGGGCGCACTGGGGGCCGCAATGCCAGCCTGAGGCGGGTGACTGGTATGCCAGAGGCATGTATGAGGAAGGATCAGACCAATACAAGCATCATGTCGAAAAATACGGCCATCCTTCAGAATTCGGCTTCAAGGATGTCATCAATATATGGAAAGGGGAAAAGTGGGATCCCGAAGAACTGGTTGGCTTATATAAGCAAGCCGGTGCGAAGTATTTTATGGCCATGGCCAATCATCACGACAATTTTGATTTATATGACAGTAAATATCAGCCGATATGGAATTCTACCAGAATGGGACCTGGGAAAGATATCATAGGGGGCTGGGAAAAAGCCGCGCGCAAGGCGAACCTGCCATTTGCGGTAAGCATCCATGCCGCGCATGCCTGGAACTGGTTTGACACTTCAAAAGGAGCAGATAAAAAGGGAGCTTTAGCCGGAGTGCCCTATGACGGAGTGCGTAGGAAGCAGGACGGACAGGGTAAATGGTGGGAGGGTCTGGATCCTCAGGAACTTTATGAACAGGACCACCCGCTGAGCCGGAAGGTTTCCGAGAATTCATCAATCCATACTCAATGGAACTGGGGGGATGGAGCTTCCCTGCCTTCAGCGGCTTATTGCGAAAAGTTCTACAACAGGACGATAGACCTGATAGGGAAATACAATCCCGATATGCTTTATTTCGATGATACCGCACTTCCTTTGTGGCCTGCGAGTGATGCGGGTCTGCGCATAGCGGCCCATCTGTATAATAAAAGCCTGGAAAAGAATAAAACGGTGCAGACTGTCGTCACAGGGAAAATATTGACAAAACAGCAGCGTAAAGCGATGGTCTGGGATATAGAAAAGGGGCAGAGCAATGAGATTGAACCTTTGCCGTGGCAGACCGATACCTGTATAGGACACTGGCACTATGACCGTGGCGTCTACAACAGAAAGGAATATAAATCAGCACAGACTGTTATTCAAATGCTTATCGATGTGGTAAGCAAAAACGGAAATTTGATGCTCAACATTCCTGTAAGGGGAGATGGGAGCATTGATGAACTGGAGCGCGAAGTGGTAACGGAAATAGGGGTATGGATGAAAGCCAACGGCGATAGTATTTACGGTACCAGACCATGGAAGATATTTGGAGAGGGCCCCCAGCAGGCAAGTGCCGGCGCTTTAAAGGCGCAGGGGTTTAATGAAGGTGGCGGAAAGCCCTATACGGCAGAAGACATCCGTTTTGCCCAAAAAGGCAGCAGGCTTTTCGCAACGGTAATGGCCTGGCCGGAGAGCAGTTCGGTTTTAATTAAAAGCCTAGGAAATAAAGCAGGCTACCTTTCGGAAAACATAAAAAGCGTGAAGTTGGTCAGCTCGGGGGAAAAGCTGGAATTCAAGAGATATGATCACGGGCTGGAGATCAGATTTCCCGATCAGAAACCGCAGGCTTCCTATGCCAACGCGTTAGAGATAACAGCGTAATTTTAGGACGAAGGGATTTTATAAAGATTCGATTTTGTAAGGATATCTTTTTTTTTATTTCTGATATACTATGATACTATGATGAAATAGCATAAAAAAACGTTCTGCAGATCTTATAGAATGCAGGTGAAACAAGAGTTGTTCTAATCTTTTTATCTCCATGGAATTAAATTTCATGGGGATTTTTTATGTTTTGAGCAGCAGCCTGAGAAAGCAAAAAAAATCATTTAGTGGCCTTATTTGTAAAAAATGAAAATATCGTTGTCGAAACATACTTGGGAATAATTGGTTTAGAGAAATTTCCCCAAATAATAAGTTTTAAGCTTGCAGGGTTGCTTGTATTTGTCGGTTTGAATGGCGCTGAGGCAATTTGCTGGAGTAATACTTAGTCTGAACCGGCACTTAAGTTATGGCGCAAAGCAAAAATAATTTAAGCCTTTTACTGTTATATTAATACTATATGCCGATTCTTTTTAAAGGTTTGCTCTTTAAAGGATCCAATAATTATATGCCATGAAAAAAGATATTAAAGAGCAGATACGTCTGCTGATGCTAAATTACATAGAACTCAGCGATTCAGAATGGGAGTATTGCAGCGGTATGCTGAAGGTAAAAAAAATCAGGAAAAAGGAGATTGTTCTTGTGCAGAATACAATCTGCAGAAATGTTTACTTTGTAGTAAGCGGACTGTTGAGAGTCTATTTTATTGATCAGTTGGGCAAGGAAAGCACTTTTCATTTTGCAGTTGAAAAAACTTTTGCGACAGATTATGAAAGCTTTTTGAAGCGCAGTCCTGCACATTATACCATACAGGCCTTAGAGGATACCGTTGTGCTGGTAATTTCTTTAGAAATGCAAGAGAGCCTGTATAAAAAATTGAGATATGGGGAAAAATTGGGAAGGCTCATAGCAGAGGACTACTTTTTTATTTTTAATGATAAAATAAAAGCAATTTATGGGCAGACCCCCATAGAAAGGTATAAGATGATGAACGAGAAGTTTCCAAAAATCCTCGAACGTGTCCCCCAGCATTACATCGCATCGTATCTAAATATTACCTCTGTCCATTTGAGCAGATTGAAATATAATAGCAATCTATAGGATATAAACTGATAACATTTGTTATCGGTTAAAAAGAAATTAACCCCTTTCTTTGCCGAAAAATCTGGGGTGCAATGCCCTTTTAGCCGCTAAAACAGAATGGCAGAAAATTCAATTCTTTTCTCATGAAGCCTTACCTATAATGGGCCGGATTTGGGAAATTTTAGAACTAAAATATTTTTCCGTCAGAAGAAAGGCTGATCAGAGGCAACACACAAAACTAAATTGGAAAATATGGAAGCTTGCGTAAAAAACAATATTAAAAGTATCCGTGAACTTAAAAATTTCACCCAAGAATATATGGCCAGTGAACTCGGAATCACTCAGGCAGCCTATAGTAAGATAGAGAAAGGAAAAACGGCTTTATGCTTTGATAAACTGGAACGAATAGCAGAAATACTTGATTTCAGCCTGGTGTCTGTGATTAATTTCGATCCTGCAGGCTATCTGAAAAAGGTAAGCGATGCCGGGCAAGATATTGGACGCAGGGAAGAAACGGATAAAAATGACATTATCATGAAACTGTATAAAGACAAAGCGGCACTTCTTGAGCAGCTGCTTGATGCATCAGATTTGAAATTAGATCTTTACAGGAAGAAGTTTGGCCCGCTGCAGTAATCGCATCAGACGGCATTCTGCTGAATTCAAGAAGCTGCAATGGTCTGCGATAGCTGATAATAATTTAGTATATTTACTTGTTTAGCAACCTGAAAAAAAGAGAGTGTGATGAGACTGATTTTAAAAATAAATGCCAGCTTGCTTCATGGCCTTTGCATGCTGTTTTTGTTTTCAGGCTGTTCTTCTTCCCTAATCAGCAATTCTAAGGTTCAGGCTCTCACAAAGGATTACTGCAAGCCCAATGTGGTTTACAGCCAAAATTTGTTTAAACAATCTATTGGTGTCCAGGACAGTCTGCTGCTAAGCGGCTGTTTCAGCTACCATGACTGTCTGCTGATTAAGAATATTGGGTTGAGCATTCCCGTACTAGAATGTCTGAAGGCGCAAGGAGATAAAGAAAAAATAGAGGCCAAACAGAAAATTATTCTGAAATACCTGCTTTTTGCCGCAGAAGTTGATGCGGTGGCGGCAGAATTAGACTGCAATGGAGAAAGGATCGACCAGCTTGCCGGATATGTTGATAATTTAAATTCCAAAAAACAGATCCGTTTGACCATATCCTCCATTTTAGCGGGGGCTGTAACTTCAGTCACAGCTGCTACCGTAAAAAATGACAACCTCAATAATGCGCTAAGTATTGCGGGCGGCATGGCAACCGGTGTGCTGGGGTTCATGACTTTAAACCCTAAGGGAAAGAAGGTAAGTATGGAAATTGATCGAAATATGCTGGGCAGCATCTGGTATAGAAATAATGATGCCCAATTTTATCCTGATTCCGTGTGGAGCGTTCTTTCTGATAAAAAGTTTAGTAATTCAAATAGCCTGTCTATGATTGAAACCATTAGGTTACGCTGGTTTAAATATGGACTTGAGGGTGAACAGGGAAGTCCCCTTGAAATGCTGTATTTTAAGCAGGGAGGGTTATATACAGCAGAAGATCTCCACAGGGCTGCCAATATGCATAATGAGCTGCAGGCTACGGTTAGGGCCATCCAGCAGGATTTAAGAAGCTTAATGCAGGGAGTGAACGCTCTTTAGCATTAGAACAGAGTCCGATTCGTGGTCGAAGGCTGAAGCCTAGCGGTTTGTTTTGCCTATGGCTCGATAATAAATTAAAGGCTGCTAAGGAAAGTCGCGGCATGATGTAAAAACCATTGCGCAAGATTATTTTACGGCAATAAAAAGCGGCAGCTTAAGGTCTTCTCTTTTTTATTTTTACTGTTTTGGCTTGAATCCCATTTTTTGCTCCCCAAAAAATCAAAGAGCAAGAAAATATTTCGCAGGACTGCGTGAAATTGGCTTTAAAGTTTTGGCAGGCTGTTTTCAATAATCCTCTAATTGAATTTCCTTTCCGTAGAAATAATGCGGCAGCAGGCAGTTTTGAAGAAGAGAACTGCACCAGTAGGCTATTGAGTGCAGCATGAGATATTTTGAAATGTTGTAAAATTTCAGCGCCTATTTATTATAACGTTATGTTATATATTATAAATGAAAGGAAAATATGCACAAGAAAAAACATCGTAACATTACACTATTGTATTTTCAAAGATTTCTCATTTGAAAAGTTTGTGGAAAAATGATTGGCAGCGGCAGGAATTGAGCCGCTGCGGTATAACTTAAAAAAAAAAAGAATGTTTTGTGGGATTTCTATTAACGATTGCTTTCTTGTTTTTCTGGCTGTCATCTACGGATATTACATTACAATGAAGAAGAGGCAAAGATAAGTAGTGATAAATTGTTTGGCACCGTTAAGGTAAAACAGGATAAGAAGTAATAATCTTAAGGGTAAAGATTTTTGAAGCCAAAAAATGGAAAGGCGTTTATAGGGGCAATATTTAACCAGATATGCAGCAGCTTTAAGACAGGTTTACTGCGCTTCGGATCTGGCATATCTTCTGGGGCAAAAATGAAAAACATACCGTAATTGAAATGTATGGAAGAGCAAATAAAAACGTAAAATGGAAGATTAGGTTTTTATGGACTGCCCGTCTTATTTTTAATAGGACGGGTTTTTTGATGCCGCATTTATAAGGCAGTCCGGCTTCTGTATTGGATCTGCGGAAAGCGATGAAAAAGCAGAGATGCGAAATTCAGGAAAGGTAAAATCACTTTAAAAGCTGTTTGATTCAACTGCCATATTCATAAATTGGGCAGATCTTTCGAGGCACTTATTAATTATAACTCCAAGGTTATTTTTTATAATTCCATTAGAAACAGAAAAAATGCAATAAGGCCTAATATTGCTTTGCCCTAAATTTAATTTCATGCTAATGGTGAGTTGAATAGAAAAAATAATTTTTAAGCAGTATTTATGTTTTTACGCATTACTAGTCAGGACGTCCAGTTTAATTACGGTAAGAAGGGGTGGCGATACAATTTTAACGAAGTAGCGGCGCTGGGAATGCTGAAAAAGAAAAACACTTATTTTTTTGAAAGCATAAGTTTTGTAGCAGCAGGCATTTTTCTCTACTACTCTTTGTTTTATTGCCTAAATTATCTCTATTACCCCGAAATAGCAGTCCTGTGCTGCATTTTAGCTGCGGCATGCAGGTATCTATGCCGTAAAGATTTTACTTATTATGTAAGGGTAACGGATAAAGAGGGAAGGGTAATAAAAATCAAAATAAAAGAAAGAGATAAATCTGCAATTCTTAAAGAGCTGCATGTTTATGATAATCTCAGGTTTCAGCGCTCTCTGCAAAAGGAAATCTAATGCTGCAAAGACACGCTCTGCGCACCGCCGCCCCTTATAAGCATAACGCAGATTGGAAATCATTATGTGCGTAGATCTATAAGTTTGAAATAATTGGTTTCATTTAAATCCGAATAAGTTATGAAGAAAAAACAAGCCCGGTCTCTATGGGAGGCGGGCTTCTGATACTATGTTGAAAGATCTCTAAATCAAATTTTATGGCAGCTAATGCAATTTACAGCAAAATTAAGAGCGTCAGGGAGTTGAAGAATTTTACACAGGAATATATGGCAGTAGAGTTAGAGATTAGCCAGCCGGCATATAATAAAATTGAAAGCGGCAAAACTGCTTTAACTTATGAAAAGCTGGAAGATATTGCCCGAATTTTAGATGTCAGCCTAGAGGATATTATAGGGTTTGACAGCAGAACATATTTTAAGTCTTTCAGTCTGCCGAAAGCAAGTGGTAAGGATTGTGATTTTTCAACTAAAGAAAGCATGCAGGCGATGCAAAAACTCTATGAGGATAAAATAATGCTTTTGGAAAGGCTGCTTGAGATGGTAGAAGCGGAACTAGCATTTTACAAAAAAAAAGAAGAGCTCCGGCACTGCGCCAAAACAGGAACAATATGAAAATAACCAGAATCTCTTGGAAAAATTCGGCAGAAGCTAAGGCAGCTGTCGGAGCTGTTTGCAGGTTTTGAAATAAGTGGAAAAAATGAATTAGGTATGGCGCAATCTTGCGCAGCGGACCGTTTTTCTTAAAATTAATTACTAAAAATATGGAATCAAAACAAGTTTTAATCTATGATAACCAGCATTGCTTTTCACGACTGCTAAAAAAAGTTTTTGGAAGGGATACTCATTTTAAGATTTATAAAAAATTTGATGAAAAGAGTAATTTGGATGATTTGCGCGAAAAGTACTCATTTGTGTTTTTTATGATTTATTCTGAAGATGATTTATTTGATTATCTTCTGTTGCATGATAGAGATATTCCCATTGTGGTCTGCAGCTTTAACCAGAAGATACTGAATCAGTTTGGAAAAATTAGCAATATCAATCTGATTGACATTTCTCAAGCAAAACCTGAATTGGTGAAGCGTTTTGATTTCTTTTTGAAATCCTATGCTTAGACGGTTTTTCATTAACAGTGTTCTATGCGAAAGCTGTAAGAATAAGTCTTGTAAAACTTTCGGGTAAATGAAATCCTGCCGTTTTAAAAAAATGAAGGAGCTCTTTTTAAAAAATAAAATGGTCTCTCAGTGAATTGTTAAGCTAACTTGAGTTTGGCCGTAAAGGATGAAGGATGCAGAAACAGATGGTATTGCTTGAATTATCATAATTATTGGGCGTGGAGAAAATGGGCTTTTCTTATTATGCAGTATTATAAGTCTGCAATAATGGGATGTTTAAACATTTAAATTTAATGATAAGTGAATGTAATGAGGCTCAGATCAGCAGGATTGAGCTTAGAAGAATGATTGAATTTCTGCCTTATCCAATTTTGGTTTGGGAGATGGATGGGAATAACGGCACGGATTTGTTTTTTTTTAATGCAAAGTTTGTAAGCCAGATAGGCTACAGTTTCCAAGATGCCTCTACTGGGGATGAGATGCTGAAGCGGCTTTATCCATATGGGCCTTATCGCAAGCAGGTATTGGGTGAATGGAGAAGACAGCGTGAAACCATAAAGATGGGAGGTGCCGAATATATAAAATTCAAGGTTCACCTAACTTGTGGAACAGGAGATAAGCGATGGTTTGAAATGAAGGTTTCCATTATAGGAGACCTTTACCTTGCCGCCTATGTGGATATTGACACTGATGTGATAAAGCATGAAAGGCAGATGAAAATAAACGCGGATAATGATATTCTGATTTCTATTTTAGGACATGATCTTCGAAGTCCTGTAGCGAATTTGAACTCCATATCTGCAATGGCACTAAATGGATATGTTTCTCAGGAGGAATTTATGTCAATGATCCCTTATATCTGCCAAGAATCGATGCAAGTTCTGGAATTGCTTGATAATGCCTTTAACTGGGCAAGACTTAATTTTAACAGCATATCTGTGCGTCGGGCGCCGATCGATTTTAATGCCTTGATAAAAAGTGTGCTAAAGGGCGCGAAATTATCTTATGAAAGCAAGGGCATTACAGTTTCGGTTGCTGTAGGGCAATTAAATCATATAGAGAATGATTTTGAGATACTCAATGTTATCTTGAGAAATATCGTCTCCAATGCAGTAAAATTTACTCCAAAAAACGGTTTAATCACCATTACATTGGATGGGGCAAAACTCATCATTGCTGACAACGGCGTGGGAATGAGTCCTGAAAAATTGGAAGAAATCAAATCTGAGAATCATTTTTCAACAAGGGGAACAGAAAATGAAAAGGGGAACGGCATTGGATTAAAGCTCGTTGCCTGTTTAATTGAAAAAATCAATTGCGGCTTATTGATAGAAAGCGGCATGCAAAAGGGAACTTCAGTTAGCGTGATATTTAAGGACTAAATCCTATAATTTTTATTTTTTAAGACTGATATTCATCTATCAAGGCCCAGAGGTGAAGATAAAATTAAACAGAAAATTGAAAACAATTGTAAATGTATAAAATCGACATTATGAATATTGTTATAAGCGAAATGGAGCATATTAAGGATGATTCTAATTTACAAAATCTTGCAAGCAGAGAAATCAGTTGCTGTTTACAAAGCAACTAGCCCCCAGAATCTCATATGTATTTACCTGCAATCATCTTTCTGTGATTCTTTCCCCAATCCGTCATCTTCTGGATTATCGGTTTTAACCTCATGCAATATCCTGTTGCCTCATATTCAATGGTAACGGGTGTAGTGCCATATACTGATCGTGTAATCAGTTTATTAATTTCTAAATCTTTCAACTCTTTAGACAAAACACGATTGGTAATCTTAGGAATGCTGTTTTGAATTTCCTTAAACCGTTTATTGCCATTATACATGACAATCAGTATAGAGAGCTTCCATTTACCATTCACCGCGGTATAAAAATCCTCGATGTATTTCAACTAATGCCGCATTTATTGATGGAGGAGAATGGCCTTTATAGGCTGATGGCAGCGGAAGGTGGAATTATCGTTTATGGTATAACCGCACATGCACATCTTGCATCGCAATTTATTGGATTTTTAATTGCAGAACTATAGTTTCTGGATGAACGTTTAGAATGATACGGAAGCCGTCAATTCGATAAAAGTGGACTTTTTTTATTCTTTTTTGATGGATCCCAATTCCAAAGACGGAGATAATGCATGTTAGGTCATGTTCACCATGTGTTTTGCAAAACTATTTCTCCAACAGATTCATTTTTGTTTTCCACTGTTTTTATGATGCCATACCTTGTATAATTTTCAACGGTAATTTCAATAAGATAAATTCCGGAGTTAAGATCTTTTATTAGGAATTCGCCATTAGCATCGCTGGCTTTAAAATCTTGGATTATCTTTTTTTGATTTATTAAAGGGTAAAGTTGGAAGACCTTGACGGAAAATGATTCGATAGGGCTATATCCATGATCTACAATCCTTCCCCAGATGGCAAATGTCTGCTTCTGTGATTGAGCGGTAAAAAGGGGGGAAGCAAACAGGATAATTAGAACTGCTTTTTTTATCATAATGTATATATTTTTTGAACCCATTCATTTATTGTGAACCTGTTATTTTTTGCCATTTCATTTATTGCTTTGTCAATGGCTCTCGGCTGGTCTTGGCCGATATAGTGGCCGCTGTAGGGTGCAAAGATTTCCAGTCGTTTTGCCAATTTCAGAATTTTCCACATATTTATTTTAAAGAAAGGCATATGCAGGTTCTGTATGCTTTATGCATGTTTGCCCATGCATCGAACCAAAAAATAATCTTGAATTTTTATGCGGCTACTTAGTGGCTTTTTTATAGTTTATCTTTATAATCTTAAAATCTCCTCCACTGCTGTCTGCTGTAAATAGCCCAATTTTTCCTGATGTCCGATTGTTTAGCTTCTCCACTATAAGCGAGGGCTGGACCTCATTGTTTATATAGGCTTTAACAGTTGTGCCCTCAATTGCTAATTTCATTTTAAACCAATCATCAGCATTAGGCGGATTGATGATCTCATTCTCAAAAACCGCATTTCTTTCCTTCCTTAATTTTTCCCAGGTAAAATCCGGATGCGAGATATACTGTATAGAATGGATTTTCCGAACAGAGTCTTTGGCATAAAAATTAAAAGGGCGGCAGTAAACGGCATCATAGCTGGCAGCATTAATGCCATGAAAAGCAATCCCGATGAAACTTCGCTGGAAAACGTCCTTCCCGCGCATTTCAATTTCAATTGTGCCGTTTTTAAAGCCTTTGGCCGGCAGCCATACAATGCCTTCCTTTTTATTTTCTTCTATTCTTAGATAAGCGCCGCTATCATTCTGAACAATTTTGATCTCTCTGTTTGCAGATTTGAGTTTTCCTTTTTTAAACAGATTGGCTACAATGATTTGCTGTTCCTGTCCCAATGCTAAGAAGGGTAGGAAGATTAGAATGAAAATGCATGCAGATTTTGTTCTCTTTTTCATTGAAATGGAGTTTAAAGATCTAATTGGATAAGTGATTTCTAATGAGAATAGATCATGTCTTTTACTGATTCCGATAAAGAAAGCCTGCTGTTCGATGAAGATATTCTCATGGACAAAATTAGCATTAATGGAAACAGGAATAATTACCAGTTAGATAACAGAACTACCATTTTGATAAGCATTCCTAAATTCTTTCGGCGAGATTCCTGTCTGCATCTTGAAGAAACGCGTTAGATGATTTGCCTGGGGGAAATTCAGCTGGTAAGAAATTTCATTTACGTTAAGATTTGTATAGCAAAGCATGGATTTTATTTCAAAGAGAAGAAATTCGTTTACCATTTCAGAAACTGTAACCCCGAACTGCTTTTTGATGCATTTGTTTAGCGTTACCCTGCTGACGGCTAGCTGCTGTGCGTAGCATTCTATGCTTCTTGTTTTGCGCACCTGGTTTTGCAGAATCTCTTTAAACCTGTAGGCAATACTGTTGTTTTCCGTTTCAGAAGACATTAGGTAATGCGCAGCATAGGCACGGTTGAGTTTGATAAGCATAAGGTACAAGAGCGCTCTTACAAGATGTTCGCTGTCTGATCTGAATGTTTTGATCTCATTGAGCAGTTCCCCATTGGTAATAGCCAGCTGTGAAAAGAACCCCGGGCTGGCTTTTAGATAAAGGGGTTTTGTTTTGTTGTAGAAAAACTGCAGTTTGAAAGAGAAAAGCTTATCTGAGAAGAAACTGGAGAGAAAGCTGTCCTGAAAAAAAAGGAAACAGCATTCAGCTCTAGCCTTGTCTAGAAACCACCTTCTTTTTTGAAAAGGAGAGACGAAAATGACCGTATTATCCGAAATGTCAATCCTTTGGTGGTCAAGTTCCAAATGGCCGTTTCCCTTTGAGAAAAATATGAGCTCGTAAAAATCCGTCTGATGGAGCTCACTTTCAAAAAAATAATGCGGAATGTCTTTATATGTGCCTATATCGATTAGCAGCTCGACATTATATTTGTTTTTTAAGAATTTGAATGTCTTCATTATTAAGTGTTTTTCGCATTATCCAGATGCGAATATATATAAATTCGAAGAACATTTGCCTTTTTGATTAAGTGCCGAAGCAATGCTGCAAATGGGGTCAGGCTGAATTTAACGGCTCTAGAGGCACAGTAAAATTAAGGCCGGCGATTGGCGCCTTAGCTGTAAATCGTGGGAGAGATCTGGAAAATTATCCATTAAAGGGTTTCGTTCGAAGGCGTTTGGATCGAATGGATGCCAGGCCAGAAGCGGAAAGTCTTTTCAGCTGCTATTGCTCTTATTTTGCATAATGAAAATTTCAATAAATCTGATTTTTTATTACAACCGATTGCTGTTTGGCTGTTTGGAATCGTGATTTTTTCAATACATTAAGACTAAATAAAACTATTAGCAGTTATTTAACTTAATTTAATAGTCTTTTACTTTCTTATTTAGTGTTTTTATATATTTTATATGCCTTTTTAAAATATTATATTATATGCAGAAAATCTGACAATTATTTGTGTAATCATTACTATTTTGTTTTTGATACGATTTTAAATTATATTATTGTTAATATTTTTGTTTATTATATGCGTTTTATGTTTTTATTTTAATGTTTTTTTGAATAAAATATAAATACAACCGATTGTTTTTTGTGTTCTTTTTTTATATTTGTTAGCGGTTCGTTCACCGCTTATCTTGCTGCGCATCGAAAAAAATGCGTCTTAAATTGCTAAGGATCTGAAAAATAACAGCAAAACTGAATTGGTGATCAGACTCTATTAGGAATTAAAAATAGAAAACCACTAACCATTTAAACCAAACAAAAACAATCAGTATGAAGCTAAAACTTAAAATTGCACTAATTGGGCTGCTGATCGCAGGCAGCCATAGCATGGTGGCACAGTCTAAAACCATTCATGGGGTGATAACCGACCCTTCGGGATTCCCTCTCCCAGGGGCAAGCGTCACTGTTGAAGGCACGCAAAAAAGCGCATCGACAGATTTTGACGGCAAATATTCTTTGAAGGAGATCAATCCGACCGATAAGATCACCTATTCTTACGTTGGCTTGATCTCACAGACCGTTACCGTTGGAGAAAGAAATTCAATCAATATTTCGCTGGCGCAATCTGCGCAAAATTTGAATGAAGTTGTCGTAGCCTACGGAACACAAAAGAGAACGAAGGTTACGGGAGCAATTTCGACGGTAAGCTCAAAAGATATTGCCGCGGTGCCTATTACCAATGCTGAATCTGCTTTACAAGGCCGTGCAGCAGGGGTTACGGTGGTAAATGGAGCGCCAGGTTCAAATCCCACCGTTAGCATCCGTGGATTGGCCACAATGGGAAACAGCGCTCCACTATATGTAATTGACGGAGTTCTAACGGGTAATCTATCAGGCTTAAGCCCCAATGACATTGAAAGCATCTCGGTTTTGAAAGATGCCTCCACAACGGCCTTGTATGGTTCTAAAGCTTTTAATGGAGTTGTTATGGTTACCACTAAAAAAGGCAAAAAGGGACCGGGACAGCTAACTTTTAGCACTTACGTTGGAGGACAGGAAGTCACAAAACGGTATAAAGTCCTAAACACGCAGCAGTATCTTCAATATGCTAAAGATTTAGGAAGCGATCTGACGGCGAGAGCAGCCGAGTTCGGAAACATAAGCACCGACTGGCAAGATGAGATTTTTCAAACAGGAGTTATGCAGGATTATAATTTGAGTTTTTCAAATGGCACAGAGACCTCAACGGGACGCTATTCCGCAGAATATATGAAACAGGATGGTGCCATTGTTAATACCGGTTTTGAACGTTATTCCTTTAGGGCCAATAACACGCAGGATATTGGAAAGCTGAAAATAGGAAGCAACATGGGAATTTCTTTCAGCACAATCAATCCAGAACGCAGCTCGGGCGGAAGAACATTGCTGGAGCATGCCATTAAAATGGCTCCGTATCTGCCTATTTATAATGAAAATAGCTTGGGAGGATATCAAGGGCCTAGCGCCATTGACGGAAATGATGCTGAAAACCCGGTGCGCGTGGCCAATTTAGGGTATCAAAAAATTAATAATCTATCTATTATCGGAAACATCTATGCAGAATTGGAAATTTACAAAGGTTTGAAATTCAGATCGCAAGTCTCATTAGATTACTATACAAGCAAAGACCATACTTTTATTCCAAGCTATCAGGACGGTTCTTATCATAAACAGGCATTTTCTTCAACCAATGAAACAAATTCTCAAGGGCAAACCATCGTTTTCGATAACAGCTTAACGTATAAAACCACCATCGCCCAAAAGCACAATCTTGAGGTGCTGGGGGTTATTACTAAAATTGACGGAAAATCGCAAAGCCTAGCCGCTGGAAGCCGATACTATATTTCAAATGAAATTGATCAGCTGCGTTATAATGAGGGAAGTTTAGGATCTGCAAATTATGAAGAGAAGAATCTAGGGTATATTGCCCGCATCAACTATGATTATGACGGCAAATACCTTTTAGCTGTTTCAGGGCGCAGAGATGCATCATCTCGTTTTGGGGCAAACAACCGCTGGGGAAATTTTTATTCAGTTGCATTAGGCTGGAATATAGCTAAAGAAAGTTTTATGCAAAATTCGATTTTTAGCACATTAAAGCTTAGAGCCAGCACAGGAACAACAGGAAACGACAGAATAGACAACTACCAATACAGCGCCACTTTATTGGCAAACTACAATTATCCGATCGGAGGCGAAAATGCGCCTGGCGTTTCTCTTGGCGTTGCCGCTAATCCGGATTTGAAATGGGAGTCAAAACTAGATAGAAATATAGGTGTTGATTTTGGTTTATTTGATGATGCGCTGACAGGGTCATTTGAATATTTCAACAATAAAAGCAGCGACATTCTTTTTGCAGTTCCTCTTGCAGCTTCTGTCGGATCTGCAGGCGGCGGAACTCAGATTCAAAATATTGCCGATGTAAAAGTTAGCGGTTTTGAAGTTTCTATCGGCTATAATGACAGAAAAGGCGATTTTACTTGGTCTGCAGTGGCAAATTTAGGAACCAGTAAAAATGAAGTTGTTGGTTTAGCTCCGGGAGTGACAAGCGTTTTAGGAGGCCCTTCGCCAAGAGCAGGCCTTGAAAACTTCTCTAGATTGGAAGTAGGGCAGCCATTATTCTATTTTTACGGCTATCAGACCAATGGGATTTACCAAAACCAGGCGGAAGTAGATGCCGTTTTTGGACCAGGCCAGACCGCCATAAAACCGGGAGACATTAAAATTGTGGATCGCGACGGCAATAAGGTGATCAATGCAGATGATAAAACAAATATCGGAAATCCATACCCTGACTTTACTTACGGGCTGAATCTCACTGCCGCCTATAAAAACTTCGATTTCAATTGCTTTATCACAGGAGTTGCCGGAAACGATATCTATAACGCAAATACTTTTGACCTTAAAGGGATGAACCGATTGTTCAATGCAAGCACAGATGTTCTAGACAGGGCAAATGTCGTAAATGGGGTTGTGACAAATCCTTCGGCTACATTGCCAAGAGCTCAAGGAGCAGATATCAATTGGTCTTCTGCCAACCAGCGCTATATTGAAGACGGTTCTTTTACAAGGCTAAAAAATATTGCTTTAGGGTATACCTTAGCGGGAGACGCTTTTAAAAGCTATTTCTCAAAAGCAAGGTTCTATGTAAGCGGACAGAATCTCATTACAATCACAAAATATTCCGGGTTAGATCCTGAAATTGCACGTGCAGATGGCAATGCAAATTCAGCAGGTATCGATTTGGGAAGATATCCGCAGCCAAAATCGGTAATTTTTGGAATTGATGTTACATTTTAATATTTAAAGACGATGAAAAAAATCAAATATATGCTTATAGCGCTGTCTGGAGCTTTAGCCCTAGCTTCTTGTGACGGAAGCGAATTGGAATTGACTAATCCCAATACCTTATCGCCAGAAACTTTTTTTAAAACCGAAACGCAGGTCCAGTCTGCCGTGAATGCTTCGTATGCAAATCTTCAGACCAGAGGGCTTTATGGAAGAAATTTTTCTTTTGCTATGGATCTCATGGCGCATGACGCTTTAGGAAATCCGCAATTGGAGGGGAATAAGAAGCCTTTTCAAGATTTTTCTTTTAATGCCGGAAATGATATTATTCAATACTATTGGGAATCTTGCTACATAGGGATATCAAGAGCTAATTTCGTGCTGGATAACGAGCAGAAAATCAATTCGCTTCCAAATTCTGTTTTATCTCAGGAAAGAAAAAACAAATATTTGGGAGAAGCTCATTTTTTAAGGGCGTACTATTATTTCCTATTAGTGAAACGTTTTGGCGATCTGCCAATTTATAAAACAGGGACTATTGTCGGAAACGCGAGAAGCCCTAAAGCAGAAGTTTATGCCCTAATAGAAGAGGATCTGGTATTTGCATCGCAAAATCTTTTGCCAAAAGGATCAGAATCATCCGGAAGAGCCAATAAAGAAGCTGCGTATGCACAGCTTGGGAAAGTATTGCTGTATCAAAAGAAATATGACGAAGCTTTAGCCGCCTTCAATAATGTGACAAGCTACAGCCTTGAAGATAAAGGCAATTTCTACAACAACTTCATGGAAGAGACAGAACATGGCAAAGAGTCGATCTTTGAAATAGAATTTGATGAAAAAAATGGAACCGGCGACCAATGGGGGGCTGCTGGAGATAGCCAAGGAACTGGTTTTGAGGAATCAACGCTGAGGGGGCAGGAATATGGGAATCTAAGCTGGTACAATGTGTATCCGTCAGATGAGCTTCTCGATGCATACGAAGTAGGGGATAACCGTTTTGGCGATACTTTTTACGTGCCTGGATCTACTTACTTAAAAGGAACTAAAGTAATGGTTGCAAGCGATTTCACCACTTCTGCAGGTATTCGGAGAGCGGGCTGGAAAAAATATCAAAACTATTACAATAGGGAAGATGAAGCAACACGATCAAGCATTAACTTTAAAGTAATGCGTTATGCAGATGTATTGCTTATGAAGGCTGAATGCGAAAACCAAAGAGATGGCGGTTCGCAGACAGCGGCCATAGCATATATTAAAGAAGTTAGGGACAGGGCAAACCTGACAACCAATATTGCGGCGGGAAAAGAAGCAGTTTTTGCAGCAATTGTTCACGAACGTCAAGTAGAATTTGCTGGAGAACAGTCCCGATTTGACGATCTTATAAGATGGGGCATGGCAGGCACTGCATTGCAAGGCACAGGTTTTACTGCTGGGAAAAGCGAATTATGGCCGATACCAAACAGGGAAACATCTTCCAATCCAAAAATAAAGCCAAGCGATAATAATCCCGGTTATTAGATTTTGACTGTTTTAAGTTAATCAAGTTAAGTTAGTTTATTGTAAACAGCGCATTTACTGCGCTGTTTATTGTTTGAAGAGATGCGAAAAAAAAAGTCTGCATTTTCGAATTCTTTTCCGCTAGATCGGAAAAGCCGCAAATGCGGCAAAATCCGCTAGCTTTCCGGCGCTGCCGGGCTGCATGGGCTAAAGAATCATAAGCCGCAGCCAAAGATGCTGGCGGCCAATCCATCCAGAATAACTAAAAGAAAAATATAGCATGAAACTATTTCTCAACATAATTGTTTTAATTTTTTGCCTTTATGTCCAGGAGACAGAAGCTCAGGCAACACAGAGCATAATGGAAGATTTTGTGCCATCTTCTGCCAACCAGCCCCAAAAGAGGTTTCCGCAGGTCAATTCGCAAAGACGCGTGCGCGCAAGCATTGCCGCACCGGATGCAAACCGGGTGCGGCTTGATATTGGAGGAGTGAAATATGAAATGAAAAAAGACGGCGGCGGGGTATGGACGGGAGAATCAGATCCCCAGGATGAAGGATTCCACTACTACCAGCTCGATATAGACGGCGCTTCCGTTCCAGATCCTGGAAGCCTGTATTTTTATGGTGCGGGAAGGCTAGGAAGCGGCATAGAGATCCCTTCCTCGGATCAGGATTTTTTTGCTTTAAAAATGGTGCCCCATGGGCTAGTAAGCGAAAACATCTATTTCTCAAAACTGACAGGCTCCTTCAGGCGCTGTTTTGTATATACCCCGGAAAGCTATAATCAAGATGCAAAATTGCGCTATCCGGTCCTTTATCTGCAGCACGGAAGCTTTGAAGATGAAACGGGATGGCCTTCGCAAGGCAAAGCAAATTTAATTTTAGACAATCTGATTGCATTGAAAAAAGCGGTTCCGATGATTGTCGTAATGGATAATGGCTACGCTTATCAAGGCAATGGAACTGAGGGCGCAGATAAGGGCAAAAAGGGAGAGTCCATTTTTGAAAGGGTCCTGATTGAGGAAGTCATTCCGATGATCGATTCCAAATTCCGCACAATTCCAGAAAGGGAAAGCAGGGCCATAGCAGGCCTTTCCATGGGGGCAAATCAAACCATGAGGATTATGATGAACCATCTCGAAGCCTTTTCCTATTACGGCGGATTCAGCGGTACGGCAAATTATCCGGATTCAGATGAGATCGATGTTTCTTCGTTCTTGGGCGGAAAGTACAAGGATGGTAATGCCCTCAACGGGAAGATCAGGCTTTTATGGCTGGGATTGGGGACAAAAGAGCCTGCCCCTTTTCCCAAATCAGTTGCAGCATTCCGAAACATGCTAATGCGGCAGGGCATCAGATATGAGTATTATGAATCTCGGGAAACCGCCCATGAATGGCTTACATGGAGAAGATGCCTGTATCAGTTCGCCTCCAAGCTGTTCAAGTGAAGCTCGGGTGATGGGGGTGAGGGTTTCTTAAGCCTATTTGCTGCAAATGCAGGCATGCCGATGTGAATTCCTGTTGGCATGGCCAAAAAACTTGATATAGAAATGCCGCCCATTCCGCCGCTTAGAGTTTGTCTGAAGAAAATAGAGTCCCCAAAAAGCTTTTTTTCGGGGACTCTATTTTTATGGCGCGTTGGCAATGCTGCGCTATTCTATGGTTAGGATATGCTTGAGGATATTGCCTTTAACGGGATTTTTTTCATCAGGCTGGCTGCCTCCCACGGACAGCTGCAGCTTTCCTGAGTACTGCGTTAGATTTCCCTGTGGCGTCACATAGGATAGGTCCTCCGGTGAAAGCGAAAAGGCGACTGTTCGGCTTTCGCCCGCTTTAAGATGTATGCGCTCGAATCCCTTAAGGCTTTTTAATGGCGCTTTAAGGGAAGGGGTCTGATTTGCAATATAAAGCTGGACCACTTCGTCGCCATCAATTCCGCCCGAATTGGACAGGCGCACCGAAACGGTTACCGTTTCGCCTTTTTTGGCTTTGGAAGGGGCCTGCAGCCTATCGTACTTGAACGAAGTGTAGCTTAAGCCGTATCCGAAGCTGTACAGCGGAGTCCCTTTGAAATAGCGGTAGGTTTTATTGTCCATGCTGTAATCGGCGAAAGGCGGAAGATCTGAATCGCTTTTGTAAAAGGTGACGGGAAGCCTTCCGGCAGGATTGTAGTCGCCGAAAATAATGTCGGCGGCGGCGGCTCCCGCAGCCTGCCCCCCATACCAGGCATTTAGTATGGCAGGAATGTTTTCTGCCTCCCAGGGAATGGCGATGGCGCTTCCGGTCATCATGACGAACACTACAGGCTTTCCGGAAGATTTCAGCACTTTAAGCAGTTCGGTCTGTATTTTGGGAAGCAGTATTGAAGTGCGGTCTCCGCCTTGAAAACCCGGGTAGTCAACGGGCATTTCCTCGCCTTCAAGCTGCGGAGAAATTCCTCCGGCAAAGATAAACGCATCGGCATCGCGATGGCGCTCCGCCAGTTTCTGAAAATCGGTTTTTTCAAAATTCCCCGTCTGAAGTGAAACTTCCGCCTTTCCGTCTCCCTGCCAGTATTCCAAAACCAGCCTGTAGCTTCTGCCTTTTTGCGCGTTGAGTCTGAATGTTCTGCCTCCCCATCGGTTTTTTTTCCAGGCATCTAGAGCCAGCTGGCCATCGACATAGAACCGGTAGCCGTCATCTGCGGTGATTTCAAAGGTTATCGGGCCTTCTTCCTGTGGTGTATAGTCTGTGGTGTAGCGCGCCGAAAAATGATTTGCCGCGACATTTGCCGCGACGGCCTGCCCTTCCTGCCAGAAATGGCTTATTTCGGTTTCCATTCTGATTTCCCGCGGTTCTCCGGATAGATCGGCAGTGCTGTAGTATTGGGCTCTAAAGCCCGGTTTTCCGCTGTACGAATAGTTCTGCTGGACGTTTTTATATACCAGCAGCGTATCGCTGGTGAAATTTACCGCTTTTTCATATACGACCTCTGTGCCAGGGCCCGCCTTTTCTCTGATGCCGTCTAAGATGGTGGACAGATGGGATGGGGTACCGTTGTAATTGCCTAAAATGGAGATCGCATTATCGGCGTTCGGCCCAAGGACAACAATTTTCTTTAGGTTCCTATCCAGAGGAAGAAGCTTTTCGTTGCGCAGCAGCACCATCGATTCTCTGGCCATTTTAAGGGCATGTTTCTGGTGCTCGCTGTTTTCCAGCACGGAAAAAGGCGTTTGCGCGTAAGGCACCATTTGCGGAGGGTCAAACATTCCCAATCTGAACCGGATCATAAAGAGGCGCTTCACTGAAACATCGATCTGGCTTTCGCTTATCTTTCCGCTTTTAACTGCTTGCACAAGAGATTTGTAGGCATCGGTGCCGCAGTCAATGTCAGTCCCGTGAAGCACAGCGTCAGCTGATGCGGATTCGGCGTCGGGATGCGTTTTATGGTTCTTGAAGAAATCATCAATCGCCCAGCAGTCAGAAGTGACATAGCCTTCGAATTTCCAGCGGTTTCGCAGGATGTCTGTCATTAGGACATCGCTGGCACAGCAGGGCTGCGTGCGGAAAGCATTGTAGGCGCACATGACGCCTGCGACTTTGGAGTCTGTTATCAGCTTTTTAAATGCGGGAAGGTAGGTGTCCCAAAGCTCATATGGTGTTACGTCCACGTCAAAGGTATGCCTTAGGGATTCCGGGCCGCTGTGCACGGCGTAATGTTTTGCGCATGCGGCGGCTTTGAGGTATTTTGGATCGTCTCCCTGAAGGCCTCTGACAAAGGAATCTCCCAAAACAGAAGTCAGGTAGGGGTCTTCGCCATAAGTTTCCTGTCCGCGGCCCCATCGCGGATCCCTAAAGATATTGATATTGGGCGTCCAGTAGGTGAGTCCGACGTAGCGCTCATTGGTGCGGCCCAATTCAATCGCCCTATTGTAGACGGCCCTGCCTTCAATGGCGGAATAGCCGGCCATCGCATACATAGCCTGCTTATCAAAGCAGGCCGCCATAGCTATGGCTTGGGGAAATACGGTGGTATTGAAAGGTGTTCTGGCTACCCCGTGGAGGGTCTCGTTCCACCAGTCGTAGGCTGGTATGCCAAGCCGCGGTATGGCTGGAGAGGCATTGAGCATCTGGGAGACTTTTTCCTCTAAAGTCAGCCTTCTCACAAGGTCTTCCGTCCGGCTTTCAAAACTGATGGTTATGTCCTGATAGGGAAATGCTTTGGGATTTTGGCCGCAGCAGAGATGGAATGCCAGCAGCGCCGCGAGGCTTAAAATATTCTTTGTTCTCATATTTAAATGGATTTATTGTGGATTAGGTGGCATTTCGCTAATTCTGCAAAATTATTACAACCGATTGTGTAAATAAAATAATATTTTCTCAATTATATATGGTTTTTGTTTGAAAATTATGTATTTTTTATTAAATTGGTTAATTAATGAAGATAAATTTGCTAAATTTGATTTTTTTTAAAGATATTTCTGTGCAATTAGTTGTGTCTTTAAAAATGGTTATGTTGAAAAAAGATAGTTTATATAGCAATGGAAGAAAATAAGCATGTTACCATTTATGATATTGCGGAACGCCTCAATCTGGCCACTTCCACAATTTCGAGAGCATTAAAAGATCATCACAGCATCAGTGATAAAACCATAAAAAAGGTGAAGAAGACAGCCAAGGAGATGGGTTTTGTGCCCAATACTCTGGCAGCGGGCCTTCGGGGAAACAAGACAAGGACAATTGGGGTCCTGATCCCCACAATCACGCAGCCTTTCCTCTCATCGCTGATCAGCGGAATTGAAATTGCGGCTCATAAGAATGAATATACCGTAATAATCATGCAGTCCCATGATTCCTATCAGGATGAAGTGAGCATGGCCACTTCCCTGTTTAGCAACAGGGTGAGCGGCGTGATATGCTCTCTGGCTATGGAAACTAACGATACGGCGCATTTCCAGCAGTTTTCCAATAACGGCATTCCGCTAGTATTTGTAGACAGGGTGCCCAAGCACTACAACACCTTCAGGGTGGTGATCGACAACTATTCGGCAGGCTACAGGGCGACAAAGCACCTTATTGAGCAGGGGTGTCTAAGGATTGCGCACTTTACGGCCGGATCAGAGCTTGGGAATCTCTACAGCGAGCGCATGAGAGGCTATATTGAGGCGCTAAGGGACCATAATATTGAGGTGGATGAAAATCTTATCATCAAGCTGGAAGGGGTAACGTATGAAGAGGGGGTTAAAGCGAGCAATAAGCTGTTTGATTTGGAGCAGAAGCCCGACGGTCTGTTCGCTCCGGGCGATATGCTTGGGGTAAGCGCCCTGCAGGCGGCTAAAAAGCGCGGGATAATGGTTCCGGAGGAATTTAAGGTTATAGGATTTAATAATGACCAGATTTCGCAGATTATCGATCCAAATCTCTCTACGGTCAACCATCCGGCAGAAAAAATGGGAAAGGCCGCCGCGGAAATCATCATTAAAAGCTTGAAAGCGCAAAAGGAAGATGATGCCAAGGAGATAATATTTTTAAATACCGACGTTATTGCACGCGAATCAACGGGCGTTTCTGAGGGTGTGGTTTAGTGCTCCGTTAAATTTGGCCTCCCTTGCGGTATAAGGTCTGTCTGTATAAATATTACAGACAGATTTTTTTTTGTTAAAAAATGCGATTTGATTTTTTTTAGAACTTACTTTATTATATTTTTACACAACCGATTGTTTTTGTTTTATTTTTACGCTATATTTATTTTTTTAATTAATAAGTTGCGGATTTTTAATATTTAAATCTCGGTATCCGTTTTGTGCTAATTTAATAATGTAATAATGGGATTATCAAAAAGTTTCTTTTTCCGGTTTGCGATTAGCCTTCTTTTTTCAGCTGTTGGAGCCACAGCGCAGAAGGATTATAAATTATGGCTTCAATATAATGCTGTGGGCAATTCGGCATTGGCTTCAGAATACAAAAGCAATCTTAAAGGAATTGTGGTTTTGGGAAAATCAGAAACCATTAAAATTGCCAAAAGTGAACTTCAAACAGGTTTTCAAGATATGCTGGGTATTATTCCAGAAATAAAATCAGATGTAAAAGGAGAAAATAATATAATTCTTGGTTCTCAATTGAATTTAAATGCTGAGATCAAAAACGAATTAAAATCTGATTTTGATAAAATAAATGAAGAAGGTTTTATCATTAAATCTATTTTTCTTAAAAACAAAAAACAAATTGTCATTACAGGAAAAAATGACGTTGCCGTTTTGTATGGAGTTTTTAATTTCTTGAGAATATTACAGACTAATAAATCGGTTAAAAATTTAAACATTGCCGATTCTCCAAAAACAAATATCAGAATCCTAAACCATTGGGATAATTTAGATCGAACTGTCGAAAGAGGTTATGCTGGATTTTCGCTTTGGAACTGGCAGAAACTTCCAGATTTTATAGATCAGCGCTATATCGATTACGCTAGGGCGAATGCCTCAATTGGAATCAACGGAACGGTTTTGACCAATGTAAATGCAAATGCTTTAATTCTGACGCCACAATATTTAGAAAAAGTAGAAGCATTAGACAATGTTTTCAGACCTTACGGAATAAAAGTCTATTTAACCGCAAGAT